>Ga0209723_1000179_pt1 | contig 124341 bp, 99 predicted proteins | sample BiotimSIPDNA_2_FD_185750 | JGI IMG/M metagenome (GOLD analysis project Ga0209723, IMG submission 185750) | Anaerobic biogas reactor microbial communites from Washington, USA - Biogas_R2 time_0 SIP DNA (SPAdes) (version 2) | ecosystem: Engineered > Bioreactor > Anaerobic > Unclassified | place... | reverse complement strand
AGGTGTTGGTAACTTCTTGCCGCACATCGCTATTGCTATCCTTGAGCGCAGTGATGAGGGGCTCCACTGCTCGGGCGTCTCCCAGCTGTCCCAGGGCTTGGGCTGCCCCTTGCCGCACCCTCCAATCGCTATCCTTGAGCGCAGTGATGAGGGGCTCCACCGCTGCGTCCCCTAATTGCACGCATTGCTGCCAATTCCGTCGAATCATAAGATACCAGGCAGTGAGCTCTCTACCCAACGGTTTCCAATTCAACTGTTTCAGGGCCTGGGCTGCCCCTTGCCGCACATTGCTATCACGATCCTTGAGCGCAGCGATGAGGGGCTCCGCTGCTCGGGCGTCTCTCAACTGCCCCAGGGCTTGGGCTGCCCTGCGCCGCACAATGCTATCACGATCCTTGAGCGCAGTGACGAGGAATGGTGTCGCTGATTGCCCTTGTCGAGTTAACGCTGTCACCGCGTTATCGCGAACCTTTGAGCTGGAATGGTGCAACACCTCAATAAGAACTGGCACAGCTACATCAAACGGAGCATAGCCTAGCACCAACGCAGCTCTCCGTGCAACAGAGTTCTGTGATGAGTTTGCTAGACTGCATATCCTATTCGCTAGCGATATGGACTTCGAGGCTGCTGTTCCCACTCTTCTGAGTTTCAGAAGGTCTAGGGCCTTTTCATGGAGATTTTCATCATCCATCCGCAACATCTGCTCAAGGGTATCAAGCACGTTACTATCTATCTGATCCTCAGGCAGTTTACGAAAGGCTTCGAAGACCACCTGCTGCCATTTCTGCCCCTGACTTAGTAAGAGCGGCCACAGTGCCAGGTTACGTTGTTTCTTCAACATCAGCGCCAAGTAGACCATCACGCCCAGGATCTGGGCAAAGGATTCGTATTTACCTGTCAGTGCTTCGATCTCGTTCAGGATAGCAGATTCATCCAAACCTGCCTGATCCCATTTATAGATCAAAGCACGTGCCATGACATATTCCATAAACTCTTCGTAGACGAAGGCGACCTGGATCTCTTTGCTTTGCCCTGTACCGTGCTCCTTCTCTTCCAGGATGATGAATTCGTCCTGGATGCGACCGTAGACAGAACGAGGATCGTCATATTGTTCCGTGCGCTGCGTCGCCTGAACCATCTCGTCCAAAGGGATAGCACGGACGTTGTTTTGGAGCATATAGGCTGCAATATTCAGCAGATAACTTCCCACTTCCTCCATAAGCCCATTCAGTAGCCGCTCGCTGCCGGGTTCAAGCATTCGCTCAGCAATGGATGCAAGCTTTTGACTCCAATAGTGATCGAACAACTCCTTGAGGCGGATGTCTTCAACTTCGTCAATGTCTTCATTGCGATAGGCTTCGCAGAAGAAGCGCAAGAGGAGGGGGTGGCGGCACTGCTCCACCGCTTCACCTACCAGCCCTCCGATGATATTGTAGTGATCCAGGTAGAGCGTCAGTGCGCGTTCGTGTTCGTCAAGGGCAAAGCGGCTGAAATCATTCTCTGATTCGCCATCTATTTCTTCGTTTTCATCTGGCAGTTCGTTGACGGTTACGCCTTTCCAAAACTGTCCTTTGAACAACCCCCAGTAGTAGTCACGGCAGGTAACCACTAGCTTGACACGTCGTCCGCGTGTTCTGCGGAAGAGATCCTCCAATGCCTGGCGCATTGCGACCGGACGGTTGTGCTCGTTGATGGCATCCAGGAAGAGTAGCGCGTTGCGCCCTGTCTCTTCTGCCAGACGGTCTAGGGTATGAAGGCTGTCACCGGCGTTACGGAAGGCGATGGCGGAACTGGCAATCTCCAACTCGTCCTTGACTGCACCCAACAAACCGGTTGTTCCGCTAAGTGAGGTATTACCGCCCAATAGCATCACCACCGGTTGCTGGGCTACGCGCACACGAGCCAGGTCGCACAGCAGGTTTGTCTTGCCACTCCCGGCAGGAGCGACGATGAGGAAGCAGTTGGGTGCGGGACCATCCAGTGGGGTGTCAAAGAAGGCATTCAGTTCCTGCTCAACAGCGCGGTTGACGTAGAGGTTGGCGTCGTATTTGAAACGAGCGTCGAAAAGCACACTGGCCACCTGCGCCTGACAGGCATCGAGCAGGTGGCCGGCAGAGACGGGCTTGACGCCGTCATAGATAATGGTTTCACGGTGGAAGTGGATACCACCCTCAATAGAGGTGTAATCGCCTACCACGCCGATGTTGTCAGCGTGCACGTCGGCTCGATTGAGTTCATCTTTGATCATTGCATACTCGCGAAGGAAACAGCCTGGTCCTTATAACAAACGCTCCCCGGCGTTTGACGCGCGGGGGCGGATGCACTCGCCAGGGCGGTCAGATCGCCGTGGACATCGCCCCAAGTGCTGGTTACACTGTGGGACGTTTTGTTGCTCAAACCGTCTTTAGTGTATTACGATCTTTGCAAAAAGACAAACTTCTGTAAACTCCGAGTGGGCGTTTCTAATTGTCGTCGATGGATACTCTTTATCGGCGAACCACTGGAACAGGGTCTATCAAAATCATAGGTACAGACGACACCAAGGCGTTGTTCATCTTCCCCCGCACACCCGCGTCGCCTCCCTGCACACCGCCATCTCCTCCGCCGACACATACACCACCACAATGCTCCCATCGTCCATACGCTGCCACCTCCCCGCCGGCACCGCCAGCCCCGGCATCCGCGCCTCGTCCGGCGGGATCACCACCCGCAGCGGAAACTGCGCGTCATCGCCGGTCACCGCCGTCACCCACGCACGTACATCGCCACCCGCCTGGTAATAGTCCGTCACATCATTGCCCTTCGGCACGCGCGCCGGCGTCACCCGCGCCGACAACGCCGCCAGGCGCGTGGCGTTCAGCGTCCCGGCCTTGTCCGCATCCAACGCCGCGAAAATGCGCGTATACGGCAGTAACCGCGCCAACCATTGTGCCGGCAATGTCCGTCCTGCGCCTGCCAGGGCCACCACGTCTACCAGGTCACCCACCGCCTGCCACAGCAACAGCGCGTCCAGTTCGGCTTCCACGATGACCAACGGGCGGTTGCCTTGGAGCCTCTCCGCACCATACAACACAATCTGTCCACCGATCCATGCAGCTCTGAAATATAGGAAGTGCGAGGACTGTGCAATGCCTTGCGGGGGCTATCCTATGTTAGTATGGCGGGACGAAGCTGCGCGTGGGCGGGGTGATCATTGCCCGGCAGCGTCCGCCGACGGCGCGGGGCACGGCGTTCATCGCGTTGGAGGACGAGGGGGGTGTGGTCAACGTAGTCCTGCGCCCGGAGGTGTTCGCGGCGTATCGCGAGGTGTTGCGTGGGAGGTGCACACTGCACCCAAGATACTACCCCGCTAACGGCTAGACAGGTAGTACTAAACGGAAACATTACCATCACCGATCCTCGACACCCGTTGTACGGACAGCAATTCCCTCTCGTCGATCTCGGTGCAGAGAAGCGTGGTGATGATGACTGTGTCATTGAACTGCGCCCTGGTCTGCACTGCCGCGTGCCCCTGGCAGTTACAGATCGTGCTCCCGACATTCCACCCCAGGCCACCCAGCCGCTGTGTGGAGAATCTGTGCGACACTTGTTGGCAACTTACACAATCATTGTGAGTCAGCAAGTGGAGGACAAGGAAGATGATGGAACACACAGTAAAGCCGGAGGAGATCAGGGCATTCAAGGGGCAGTCAACCACGCCACCGGTCATTGCGGCCCACGAAGTTTGGAACAGGCTGACGATGACACAACAACAAGTCGTGTACCAGGAATTAGTGCGGATGTGCCAGCAAGTCCTGGCTCAGGAGGTACACGATGAACGACCGGAGTGATCTATCCACCTACGCGGGCGTCGGCGCTGTCAAAGTCACCGCAACGCATCTGCAACGCGCCGCCTATGTGTATATCCGCCAATCCACCCTCAAACAAGTGACCAAGAACCAGGAAAGCCAACACAACCAGCGTCAGATGGTCGACCGTGCCCGGAGCTTGGGCTGGCCTATGGCGCGGATTCACGTCATTGATGAAGATCAGGGGCTTTCTGGCAGCGGGAGCGCCTACCGCAGCGGTTTCCAACGCCTGGTGGCCGAGGTTTCGCTTGGGCAGGTAGGCATTATCATCGGTTACGAAGTCTCGCGACTTGCGCGAAATAACGGAGATTGGTATCATTTGCTTGACTTGGCGGCGGTGTTTGGCGCATTGATCGCCGACAACGACGGGGTCTATGATCCACGTCAATTCAATGATCGACTCTTGTTGGGCTTGAAAGGCACAATGAGCGAAGCGGAATTACACTTACTGAAACAACGCCTCGAAGCCGGACGCCTGCGCCAGGTAGAGCGTGGCGAATATCGCCAGAACTTGCCGACCGGCCTGGTGCGTCTGGACGACGGCACAGTCGTGTTGGACCCAGATCAGCACGTGCAGGCGAGTATTCGGCGGGTGCTGACGCAGTTTGTCGCGTTGGGGAGTTGTAGTCAGGTGGTGCGCTTCCTACGCCGCGAACACGCTTTGCTACCCCGGCAACAACGCAGTGGCCCGGATAAGGGTGAAATCGTGTGGAAGGAAGCTACGTACACGGCAGTCTACAACATCGTGTGCAACCCGGCCTACGCCGGGGTCTTCGCCTATGGACGTACACAGATTGATCCTACACAACGCCGTGCGGGACATCCCCAGAGTGGACGCGTCAACCAGCCGCAAGAGGCGTGGCGACAACTCAAGCCGGATGTCTATCCCGCGTACATCACCTGGGAACAATATCAAGCCAATCAGGCGCGTCTGCACGCGAACGCAGTAAAGTACTATCACGCAGCGGATCCCTCTCCTGGAGCGGCACGCGAGGGCACGGCCTTGTTGCAAGGGATCGCCGTGTGCGGGCAGTGTGGCCATCGCTGTCAGGTCGACTACAAGCACGCGCACCAGTACATTTACCAGTGCTTCGGCTTGTCCAAACGTATTGGCACTTCGCCCTGTCCGGCCATCCATGGCTCCAGCGTCGACGCTGTGGTCGTGGCTGCCTTTTTCGCCGCGCTACAGCCCGCGCATCTGGACGCGCTGGCGGCCGTATTGGAAGTGCAGGCCGCCGAACACGCGCAACGCGAGACCGAATGGAACATGCGCTTACAACGCGCCGAGTACGATGTCCAGTTCGCCCAACGCCAGTATATGCACGTTGACCCCGAAAACCGCCTGGTGGCGGCCGAACTCGAGCGCCGCTGGGAACAGCAACTCCACCTCCTCCATGCGCTAGAACAGGAAATCGCCGGTTATCGCGCCCGGGTCACGCCGCCTGCCGCCATCACTCCTGAACTGCGGGCTCAGTTTGCCCACATTTCAACACGGCTGCCTGAACTGTGGCCGCAACTCGCGCCCGCCCAGCAGAAAACACTGTTGCGTAGTCTGATCGAGAGCGTGATCCTGACCCGCGAGGCTCCCGACCTGGTCGCCGTGCGTATCGTGTGGGTTTCAGGCCACTGCAGCACGTATGAGGCCACCGTCCCCACTGCGCAGTGCACGGATGTTCGGGACTACGCCGTCATGATCGAACGCATCGGCGCCCTCTTCCAGCAAGGTCTGGGTGATGCCCAAATCGCAGCACAACTGGAGGCTGAAGGATTCCACACCGCGCACCGGCAGGGGGTAGCCGTGAGAACGGTGCGTGAGTTGCGGCAGAACCAGGGCTGGCATCACAGCAGCGGGATCGATCCCCAAGCGGTACCCTCGGGTTACCTCACTACTGCCCAAGTGGCTCAACGGCTGGGAGTGAATGTGCTGTGGGTGCGCTATCGCCTGCGGACCGGGTTTGTCGCCGCCGCCGATATACTCCGTGACCCGGATACTAGCCATTATTTTATCCGTGATGACTCTGATCTCATCACCCACCTGCGTGCCAGTATCGGTAAGCGCATGCCATTAAAACGGTAAGGAGGTATTGACATGGGACCATTGCGGTGATCGAAGGGACGTTGCAATGGCAGGGCCGGGTGTGTGGCGTGGTGGGGGAGAGGGTGCTGGCGGTGGTGGGGTGAGGGAATGTATGAATGTAAAGTGTTTTCCTAGTGGCGCTGTCCGGTATGCGTGCCATCATGATTGAGGTCGCTGCAAGGCATACGGCCGGGCAACGCCTCTCAATACTGTCCGGGTATGGCATCTTTACGTTGCCATACCCGGACGCCCACGCTGAACCGCTAGGGATGCACGTAGTAGAACCCCGCGACGCCGTCTTTGGCCCCGCTCACCATCATGTGCAACCCTCCTGCGTGATCCACGAAGAAGGCTACTGGCGTGCCGGTGTAGCCGCGCGTGGCGAGGTCATCGGTCAGAGATTGCGCCGCGCTGAGTGCCCCGTTGGTTTCTGTCCGCACATAGAATGTGTCATCGTCACTCCTGTAAATGTAGTGGACGAGCGGTTGATCGCTGGCGGCTCCGATGTACCACGCGTTGGCCCACCCGGAAGTGTTCTCGGACACCTCCAGCGGTCCGGCCCACGCACCGTTCTCCCAGACGTAGCGATAGACCCGCGAATGGCCGGGCCACATTAAGTGGGTGCTGACCAGGTAGTATTTCTGGTCGCCGGGGGAGTAGGTGAGCAAGATGCTGTTGTCCTTTTCCGGTATTTCGTAGGGCGCGCTCACGGCCTGACGCAGCGGGAAGTCGTTCGGGGTGGTTCCGTAGGCCGTGCGGGGGACGATGGGAGCGCCCGGATCGAGCGCCCCGCCGAGGGATTGCGACCACTGCTGGAACCAGGCCAACATAGTTCCGCCTTCCGGCGCGGCGGCGATGGCCGCGTACTCGGTGTCGCCGTCGTTGACATGCCACTGCGGCGCGGTCCAGCTTGCGCCATCCCAGGAGGCATACCAGAGGCGCCGCCGCCAGGTGAGCATGTCGTTGCCGATGGGGTAGTAATAGCCTTTGTGCCACACGGCGTAGGCGTAGCCGGTGGTCGGGTTGACCGCGATTTTGGGCGAGGTGACCGTATCCCGATCCAGCACGTTGGGGTCCGAGACGACGCCGTCCGCGATGGTGTGGTGCAGGATGCCGTCGTAGTTGCTGCGGTAGACCAGATGCGCTCGATGACGTGTATTGTCCACGGCGAGCTGCGGATCGTAGTCCTGCCAGTAGTTCAAGAGTTGGTACGGCGTCCAGGCGACGCCATCAGTGGAGGTCGCGTAGAAGGCAAAGCCATCAAAGTGCGGATTGAGCGCCCCGGTCCACGCGACGTGGACGCGCCCGTTGTCTTCGACGGCCAGGGCGGCTGCACTAACCAACCCGTCGTAATTACCGATGCTGGTGGTGGAGGGTTTGTCGAGGGTGATAGACCCTAACGCCGGGTCGCACGTCAGACCCTCCGGGCAGATTCTCAACACAACGTCGTCCACATACGCGCCGCCGGGGCGGGATTCGGTTTTGTTCGCCTGGAATCGCACGGCAATCCAGATTTTCTCCTGGCCGATCAGGTTGCCGATCACCGGCACATCGCTCAGATCGAGTGCTAGGTCTTCCCAGCCGTTGCTTGTGCCGGAACGGCAGACGCCGTAGTACGTGAGCCAGCGGGGATCGTCGTCGGGAACTGGCGCGTCCAGGGCGGCCATAGCGCAAATCTCGTCGCCCGGCGCCAGGTCGGTCCAGACTTTCATGCGTAGTTCGGCCTGGGTGGTGTGCTCCAGGTTAAAGCTGATTCCGGATACCATGTTCGAGACCAGCGTGTTGGGATAGGCGGCGTTGCAGGGCAGCAGCGCGCCGTCTTCGCCGTCGCCGAACGGCCACATGCTGTATTGCCCGGAGTAGGCTTTGCAATCGCGCCGACCCCCGTAATACATTCCTCCCGGCGGAATCGAGATACTACTCCCGTACCGCCACGGGCCGTCGGCTTCGAAATCGTCGTGGAGGGCGACGACCCAGTTGCTGCGCATTGCCAGCGCGTTGTCGAAGTTGCGCAGAATCAGCGGCAGATAAAGGCTGTGCGCCCAGCCGACGGTCACGCGGAAGGTGTCCTGGACCATCAGGACGCCGTCAGTGGCCTGCAGCGTCACGTCGCTGTAGCCCATCCAGTCAGAGGTGGGATTCACCCACAGATTGCCATTGCTGTCGAGCGTCACACCAGCGCGCAGATCGCTGTTGGACAGCAGGGTGTAGGTCAACTGCGCGCTGTCGAGCAGGACGTGTTGGGCGTAGTTGCGCGCGTTGAAGGCCGGGTTGAGCAGCGCCTCCTTCGGGCGCAGGAGCACATCGGGCAGCCCGGTGAAGCGCAACGGCGCCGGGAACCGGGCGACGGGATAGGCAAACGTCCGGTAGACTTCCATGGCCTGATCCAGCGGGACGGACGCGCCGCCCGTCCCGACGCGGGACAGGGTCAGGCCGGTCAGGCTGTAAGGCCCATCCACGCCGTGCCCGCCGATGCTGGCCCCGTCGAAGGCCAGCGGCATAAAGCTGACGCCCGGTTGGAGGGTGGCGGTGTGGCTTGCCCAGGTGATCTCGGCTCCGGCGGAGTCATTCAGGACGCCCTTCAATCTATAGTCGCCAGTGGTGGTCACTTGCACGCCGATCCGGATCGCGAGGTATTCGTATAGGCCATCGCCGTCCGTATCGTGGCCCCAATCCGCGTAACTGCCGGTGAAGGCGAGCGCGGGAGTCGCGTCGCCGGTGGTGAAGGCCCAGACGGTGGGGTCGAAGGTTGCGTTCCCCAGCGTGTCGGTGATGCCGGCGGTGAGGGTGACGACGTAGGTGGTGTACGGCGTGAGAAGATCGTTTGGGGTGAACGTCGCCATCTGCGCGGCGGCGTCATACGCCACGCTGCCACTGATAACGCCGCTGACGGCAGTAGGCATCTCCGCCATCTGGAACGTTGCCGTCGTGATTGTGCCGATTTCCAGCGGGTGATCCCACGCCACGGCGACAACTGTATTGCGCGGGACGCCGAGTGCGCCGTGCTGCGGCGAAAGCAGGCGCGGGCGCGGCGGATTGAAATCCGGCTCGGTGGTGAAGCTCCAGGTCGCGCCGTCCGCCAGCGGCGTCCCATCCAGCGTGTGAATCGCAGTGCTGACGTGCGCGGTATACGTCGTGCTGTAGGCCAGCCGGGCCTGCGGGATGAACGTGGCCTCGCGGCTCTCGGCGTCGTAGCGGATGAGGCCGTTCACCGTCCCGTAAGGCCCGCCGGAGAGCGTGAAGGTGGCGCTGTGGATGGTCGTGGGGTCCATTGTGGCGCGGAAACCGGCGTACAGCGGTTGATCCACGTTGACGTTCACCGCGTCTGGTGCGGGGGAGACGTAATCCACACTCACGGGATTGTCAATCGTGAACGGCCCGGCAGTATCGCTGGCGGTGTTGAGGCCGTCGGTGGCGATCACGCGGACGAGAGCCTGGGTGGTGTTGAGCATACTCGCTGTCTCAAGCGTGTAAACCGTGCCGGGCAAGTGAATGGCCTGCGCTTCCCACGTCGCACCGTTGTCGGTGGAGACCTGGACGATGTAATGCCGAGTTTCGCCAGGATCTGTTTGCCAGACGATGGGCTGTGGGCCGGTCCAGGTGGTGCTGGCCGGCGGGGTGATGGTCACAGTGGGCGGAGTGGCGCTCAGCGTGCGCTCGGCCAGGAGCGCATCGTCGCTGTTGCGTCGGATCTGGATGCGCGCCGTCGCCGCCGGATAGGGGACTTTCAGTACGAAGGGCGCGGGCGCGTCGGGAGGGATGTCCCAGCCGCTCCGGCCCGCCGGTTGCAGGGTCGTGGCGCTGCTGAACGCGCGCGTGTACCCGACGATCTCATAACCCGCGTCATCCAGGAAGACCAGTCGGTACGGGCCAGCCGGCGGCGCGTCGAATTCACCGGGTTCAAGTTGATACCAGGGATCGAGTTCCACGTCGCCGGTGGAGGGGGTGATGACGCCGGTCACCAGCAGCAAGGGGTCGGCCAGCGTCGTTTGGCGGAGCGCTTGCGAATTAGTGGTCAATTTGGCGCGCAAGGCGCTGTAATTCTGCGACTCGATCCATATTCGTTCCGGCGGGGGGGATTCCGCCGGGTCTACGTTCATAAAACTGTTGATGGTCCTGAGCGTTTTTTGGTTGCGCGGCTCCAACAAGGCAGTGCTGATGCGGCGATTTGCCCTGAGCCGCACATCGTACCCTTGCCCACCCTGGCGCGTATCGTGTTCGAAGCCGTACAGGTGACCGGCTTCGTGGGCGACGATGAAGCGGTAGTACTCGGAGTAGGCATTCTGTACTAACATGCCGTACCACGCTTGCCGTGGCGAGGTCAGGCCGATGTCGCCCAGCCAGGCCTCCGGTACGTAGCCGACCATAAAATTGCAGCCGGAGGTAGCGGCGCACATGGCGCTCAACTCCACGAGAGCTGTCAGGAGTTGGGAATCGCTGGCAGTCGTCACCTGCCATGCCGCTGGAGATGTTGGTGTGTGATAGGGGATGGCATTGGCGGTTTGCGCCAGCCATACATTGGGTATTGGATAGATAGCCTGCATACCGCTCCGATTTCCCAAAACAGCGTTACTTAAATTAACGGTGCCAGTTTTGTCGTAATCCGTCCCAACTGCCAGCGCGCGAGAATGGATGTTGAGCCAGCGCGTCTGGATGGCATTTCGCGTGACTTGATTGACGAAGCGTTGCATTTCGCCGCGACTGTCGAGAGCTGTGACCACTGCCTGGATCGAGTAAGTTCCCACCTCTTCTGGGACAAAGCCATAGTAATTGATGCTGTCCTGTGAAGCGAGCTGCGCAAACTTGTCGTTGAGGCGAGAGCGACGCGCCGTCTCCTTTGTGTATTCGAAGTGCCAGTCCGATCCATCGGTGCGCCACGAACTAACTCCCGAATCCATCCCTGAAGGTGACCCCCACATAAGTTGAACGTCCTCTAAATCCACGTATTCCCACAGGTCCTTGTACCACACATCCGGGTAGAAGTTGGCGTGGGAGAGGAAAACGCGCAGCACGGTGGGTTTGCCGACGACGAGTGGCGCGCCTTCGAGGACCTGCACCGGTTCCAGCTGTACCTCGAGTCGGGGGAGCGTCCAGAACGCCCAATGTCTGCCGATTTCCAGTGGGCCACCGCTCAAGTCCTGGACCCAGTGCCCGTAATTCTCAGCCACTGCATCCGTCTCACCCCAGACGCGTGCCTGGTAGCGGACGCCATCTTTGAGCGGTGCGTCCGGCACAAAGGCGTATTCGACATCTGACAGCTTGTGTACCTGACCGGAGACGTTCACCGGTTGCTGTTCGTCATCGCGGTAGTACACCTGGAAGGTGTGCTCGTTGACCGTAGTCGGCGAAACCAGCGTGGTGAATTTGACGCGAATTTCCGAATCTTCGTGCTGGTCGGGCCGGACGTTGCGGAGGTCGGGTTCGGGCGATACTTTGCTGATGGCCAGGTCCACCCCCGCGCGCAGGGTGTAGCGTTTGAGGTTGATACAGGTGCAGGCGCAGGTCGTGCATCCCGGCTCCTGGGGGCAGGTGTCGTGTTGTTGCAGCCAGATGTTGTTTTCGCCGTCAATCAACCGGAGCGCGTCAAAGGCGATCACTGCGGTGTTCCAGACAACTTCCTCACCCCCGACCGGCCCGCTGATGTTGCCGACGGATTGCCAATCATCGGGCGGGCTGCCGTTCAGGGCCACCGTCCAACTGGGATCCTGGACGTCGTGATGGTACAGGCCCTCGCTGAACTCAAGGATCAGACTGGCATCAGATAGTTTGGTGGGATCCTGCGCCCCCAGGTCAAAGGGATAACGGAGCGTCGAAACGGGGACGCACCAGGATTGGTCGCCCCAATCCGTCGTCCAGAGCGTGTAGCCTTCTTCGTCCATCGTCACCTGAGTGGTGGGGATTGCCGCGGGTTGCAGCATCGCGGAGCGTCCCGGCGGGGTATCCACGCCAGGTGGGGGAGTATCGGCGCGCACGACCGGTGTGGCGAGTATTCCCAGCATCAACGCTATGTGTGTGATCGACACGATCACACGCCGTGCTTTCTTTACCATTATTTCACCTCTCATTTTCTCAAAACTTGCACACGATATGACGCCAGCTCTATTTCACTGCTTTTGGATCAGGGGCAAGTACACCCAATGATTGAATACGATTGTTTTGGTGTGGACGGTATGCGTTGCGGTGATGGTCGCGTCGGCGATCAGAGCGGTGACGGTGATCTGCTGTGTGTCTGACACCGTCCATGTCCAGGTCACGGTGTCATCGGCACCCCCGTCGGGGTGGGTGAGCGGGATCTGGTTGTCGGCCTCCCAGGTGTAGGTGATGGGGAAACCGATGGCAGACGGCAACAGGGCGGCTTTGAAGGTATACGGCTGTCCGACCATGCCCTGAAGTGTGCCGGTGACGCTCAGCGCGGCGACCAGCGCCGCGCGCGTGGCCGCGGTCGGGGTGGCGATCCCCGTAGCGGTGACGAACACCCGCTTGATGCCAGGCGTGGTCCATGTGAGGAGGGCGGTGTCGTGGCTGATCTGGTCGGTGTGCGTGATGGTCGCGTGGTCGTCGCCGGTCCAGGTGTAGGTCACGGGTTGACCGGCGTACCCAGCCCAAAGGAGGTCTGCGGTAAAGGGAGTCGGGTTGTTAACGCCCACGATCAGCGGCCCGGTTGAGTTCAGATTGGGGGTATTCCCAGCAGCCTGCCAGCCCATATCCTGCAGGATACCCAGCGTGATCGGCCCGATCGCGCGCAGGCGGGAAGACGACGCGGGGAACATTAACGTATCTTCGGCGGAACTAACCACTGAGGGATCGAGGTGTGAGAGACTCGCGCCTTGGTTCCAGATCGTCGGTGTGTAGAGTTTGACCCAGGCATGGTTATTGCGGAGCATGGTGTTGGGGCCGCCAAAGTTGGCGTCGCTCTTCAGCTTGCTACCGAGCACCCGTGGATCCGGTTCCATATAGCTCAGCAGCGTGATTCCCTGGCTGTCCACGACAAGGCGGTCGTAGGGGCTTGGGCAAGCGTACCAGTAATACGGCCCGTTGCCGCAAAAGCCAACATTGTAGCTCTCATACATATTGCCCGAAAACCCCAGTCCATGCCCCAGTTCGTGCAGCGCCGTCGTGACGAAGTCATACGTTGCGGTGGGCGGGGTGTCGGTGGCGAAGGACCAGTCCAGTTCGGAATGAAAGAACACGTTGATGTCGTGGCCCTCCAGCGCCAGGTCGCGCCCGCTGAGAGCGTTGGCCAGCGCGATGGGGTAGTACGTGTGCACCATGGGCGCCTGGGGGAAATAGCGTGCGTAGGACGCGGTATCGCCACAGGCAATGCCCGCGCAGGGCAGCGAATTCGTCCAACAGGCTGATACTGTGATCGTCACCGGAGACACCAGGGTCGCTCCCCAGATGCCGGCGGCATACTCAAGGGCGGTCACGGCTCCGGCGGGCGGCGTCGCGCAACCAGAGTTCCACGTAATGGAAAAGACGGCCTCTTGCGTGGGGCCGTCCGGCGCGCCAGGCGGGAGCGTCGCAGCATACACCGGCGTGGTGTTTTGCGCCAGGCGCATTCCCATTGCCAGAAACATTACCAGCGGGATGACGGCGGCAACCCGTATCCACAGTGCGAGCGCGTTGAAATTTTTCAAAGTTAAGGTCCTCCCATACTTTTGCGGGTTTTGGTTAGATATTAGTTTAATCAGTTTGATTGTGTTGTCAACTACGTGGCACGCATTGTATCGCACATCGCCGCCGGCCTGGTAGTACTCCGTCACATCATTACCCTCCGGCACGCGCACCACTGTCCCCCGCGCCGACAACGCCGCCAAGCGCGTGGCGTTCAGCGTCCCCGCCTTGTCCGCATCCAACGCCGCGACAATGCGTGTATATGGCAACAACCGAGCCAACCACTGACCTGGCAACGTCCGCCCCGCGCCAGCCAGGGCCACCACGTCTACCAAGTCACCCGCCGCCTGCCACAGGAGCAGCGCGTCCAACTCCGCTTCCACGATGAACAACGGTCGGTCGCCTTGTAGCCTCTCCGCACCATACAACACGATCTGTCCACCGATCCATGCAGCTCTGAAATATAGGAAGTGCGAGGACTGTGCAATGCCTTGCGGGGGCTATCCTATGTTAGTATGGCGGGACGAAGCTGCGCGTGGGCGGGGTGATCATTGCCCGGCAGCGTCCGCCGACGGCGCGGGGTACGACGTTCATCGCGTTGGAAGACGAGGGCGGCGTGGTCAATGTGATCCTGCGCCCGGAGGTGTTTACAGCGTATCGCGAGGTGTTAAGGGGCCAGTTCGCGGTCGTGGAAGGGACGTTGCAATGGCAGGGCCGGGTGTGTGGCGTGGTGGGAGAGCGGGTGTTGGCGGTGGCGGGGTGAGGAAGTAGCAATGTAGTGAACTCGCAATACGAGGTTTGTGCTTTGATGAATCCTAGTTGATGTCAGGATGTTTCTGTGATTTTGACGGGAAATCCACTGTAATTGATCGGGGCACAAACGGGCCAGACGTGGACTTCTGATGGTAGTCATTGCGTACCCAAGGTGTAACCGCTCAACATTGGTCTTTCCCTCTTACTGGAGTTGATTTGGTCGCAGTTGACCAATCTCGTCTGGACTAGCTGGCTGACCGGGCAGCGCGTGATGCACAACCCGGTCGCGGAACGGAGGGACGCTGATCTTGCGCTTTTTGCGTTCGATGATGTAGAAGTGGTAGTAGGACCGGGGTGGTACGTTTTAAGCGCTGTACCAATCCGCTGTCCATTGGCGTAGTCTGGCGCAGTTTGCCGGATGCGCTGCCCTAACCGTATAGCATCCTCCCAAGCCTCTTGCTTTAGGGCGGCCTGGAGCTGTTGATAGTGCCCTGCCAGTTGTTTTTCGCGCGCCTGCCGCTGTCGTTCGGCATCCTGGGCCTCCCGCAGCCGCGCCACAAACGCGCTCGCTATCGGAAATCGGTCGGTGGAGGCTTTTGCCAGCATCGTCAGCAAGGCCGCTTGTCCGGCAAAATTGAGCCCGGCCTTAATTCAGGCCCAATTTTGCCGGATTGATGGTCAGGGCTTTACTGTCGTATCACGACTGGCAAAAAGACGCGATAAATTTCGTCGTCCATGATCGTGCCGATGCCCACGCTGTTAGCAATCGTAGCATTGACCGGGCTGGTCAGCGTCACTGTGAATGTCTCGTTGAATTCTCTGACCGTATCGCCGGTGATGGTTATGGCAATCGTTCCCATGATTTGGCCGGCCGGGATGCTCAAACTTCCGCTCTTGGCCATATAGTCGCTCCCCGCGGTGGCCGTGCCGTTCAATGTGGCATACTGTACAGTCACGTTTTGGACGCTGGGTACAGACAATCGCACATCAAAATACATGTAGGTGGGCTCGCTATCCCCTTCCATAGCCGATGCATCGGAGATGGACAGCGCGGGCGTGTCATCATCAGTAATTGTTCCCACAGCCTGGTTATCGCCCAGCGTTGCGCCAGTTGCATTGCCGAGATTGACCATGAACGTTTCATGGCTCTCGTCCAGGTTATCGCCCAAGACCGGAATAGAGATAGATTGAGTCGTGGCGCCTGGCGGGAAGGTCACCCAGCCAGTACGCTGCGCATAATCCACATCCGGCGTGGCAGTGCCCTGAGTCGTACTATAGTTCACTGTGACTTGAACGCCGCTCGGCACAGAAAGCGTGACCACAAAGACAGCCTGGGTAACGCTGAAAGGGGCGCCTTCCATCACAGTCACATCGCCGATTGTGAGCACCGGTTTGGAATCGTCGTCAATAATTGTTCCCGTTCCCTGATATTGGGCCAGGAAAACAAAGGATGGATCGTACAGATTGACCAGGAACGTCTCGTCGTCCTCTTTGAGCGTGTCGCTCGACGTTGTGACCGTGATGGCTTGCATCGCGCTGCCGATGGGAAAAGTCACCGTGCCAGAGGCCGTGACGTAATCCACGCCGGCGCTGGCCGTCTGGGCCGTGGTCGAGTATTTGACCGTCACCGTGACAGCGGCGGGCTGCAAGAGCGTCACGGCAAAGACGGCGCTTGCGCCCTCAACAACGGTTGCGTTGCCGATGTCAACGGTGACAGGAACGTACTCGAACGCGCCCCGGTCGCAGCGAGCCGTGCCATCCGTGTCCCCGTCAACCGGGCGCGACTGGCCGCGCTGGTCGAAAGGCTCGCAGGCGCTGCCGCCGCTGCCCGGCGTGGCCGGGTTGGCTGCGTCAACCGACATGCCATAGTAGGGAGAAAACAGCGCATGGCTGGGCGTTGCGCCGCCGTTGTCGGCAAGTGGACTCAGTCCAGCTTCGTACCGCAAGTATCCAAAAAAGTCAACGCCGCCGACATCATCATGGGTTGAAGAGCTAAAACCCAAACATCCGGTCCGGTTGGCGCTGTCGCCGATCAGATTATAGCCTTCCGAGCCAAACGTCCCGGCGCAGTCGGCCATTCCATACTCATAGATGCCGTGACTGGTGTCCACATTGTTGGCCAGGATCGAGTTTTTGGCCGTGAAAGTGATGCCGCCGCTATAATACAGCCCGCCGCCATCGTCGCCACTACTGTCAGTGTCGGCCGTGTTGTAGGCGACCGTGACATTGTTGAGCCTGACCGTTCCGGCGACACTGGCAATGCCGCCGCCGTTGTCTTGAGCCTGGTTGCGGCTGACCGTGGTGTTGGCGAGGTGCAACGCGCCGCCCACATGTTGATACAGGCCGCCGCCGTTGCCGCTCAACGCCGTGTTGCTGATGATGGCGCTGTTGGTGATGGTCAGCACGCCCGTGTTGAGAATGCCGCCGCCAGACGGGGCAGTGTTGTCTCGAACCGTGACGGCATTCAGCGTCAAGTTCCCCTGCTGGTTATAGATGCCGCCGCCGCCATCAATCAATTCCCAGCCGTCCTGGATTGTCACGCCGGAAATGGTGACCGAGACCGCGCTGCCGCCGGTGATGTGAAACACCCGGTCGAATAGCGTGCTACCCGTCATGCTGATTACGGTCGTGTTAGCGCCCGCGCCCAGGAGCACCAGGTCATCTCTGATGTCCAGGTCGCCTGTGGCAGCATTGTTCTCGACCGCTCCGGTACGCGTGAGCACGTACGTCGCCGCCGGCAGGATGATGGTGTTGGTTCCCATGATGGCGTTAGCGGTCTGGATGGCGGCGCGCAACGTACACTGCTGGCCCGCCAGGCCGGGGTCTGCGTCGCACACGCCGTCAGCCGGGTTGGGGTCGGCGGTATCAGCAATCTGGTTCACTTCGATGGGCGCCCCGCTCGAAACCACGCCCAGAGCGCACCGCGAAAACTCGGAAGTGTTGCCGTCCGGGTCGGTGGCAGTCACCGCGATATATTTGCCAGCCGGGGATGTGGTGGGCAGAGTGAGGCTGAACCCCGCCTTGCCGTATTTGTTGGTCGTCACCTGGGTCGTCGTAATCCAGGTCTCACCCTCGCCATAAAGGGAAGAATCATAAACCGTGTTCATAAAGAACTGGAGCGTAAAGGTTGTGTGGGTGGTACTGTCGAGCGCCCCCTGGATGTAGGTGCTGGCGCTCACAACCACCGACGAGAGCACGGGAAAGTTTTGGCGTTGATTGGGGCCGGTGTCGCCATCGCCGTTATCGTTGGCCGTCACGCCCAGCGGAGCGAGGTCAATTCCGAGGGATTGATTCGAGTGAATTGTGTTGGACAGAATCTGGTTACCCACCCCGGAAAACACTCTAACCCCGGACGCGCCGTTGTAGGCAATAATGTTGGCCGCGCCGATGGTATTGTGGTGCGCATCGTTCACGTAAACGCCGTTAGCCGAATTGCCCAGCGTGCCGCCTGTGGCGCTCTGGCCGATGGTGTTGTTGCGGATGACGTTGCGCGTTGCGCTGGCGCCGGTGAGCTCGATGCCCTGCATGCCGTTGCCGGAGATGATGTTGCGTTCGCCGGCCGTCGCGCCTCCGATGGTGTTGTCCGTTCCACCGTTGATGTGGATGCCGCTATAGCCGTTGCCCAGGCTCGCCGCGCCGGCCAGGTCTGTGCCGATATAGTTGCCCGCCACCACACTATCGGACGCGTACTCGATTCGCACGCCCTCTTGACCATTGCCTGAAATCAGGTTGCGCGCCGCCGCGGTGGTTCCGCCAATGGTGTTGTCCGCGCCAGTGAGCAGCCTGACGCCCGCCTTGCTGTTGCCCAACTTGGCGGCGCCGCTGATGTTGGTCCCAATCAGGTTGCCTTGCAAGACGTTATGGTTGCCATACACCAGCACCCCGTCCGAGTCGTTGCCGGAAATCAGGTTGCCCGTCCCGGACGCCGCGCCGCCAATCAGGTTATAGTCTGAGAAGGAGTCAAGATAAATACCCCCTCCCGCGTTCCCCCGGTCCAGCATCCCGGTCTGGTCCGTGCCGATATAATTGTTCTGCACCGAGGCCGAGTGGGCATCCAGTAAATAGAGGCCGTAACCACCATTGGCCGAGATAACGTTAATGTACGCCGTCTCTGTATACCCAATAGTCGTATCCACGGCGCCCTCTATCAAAATCCCGTGCCCAGCGTTCCCCAACGGGGCCGCGCCCAAAGCGTCCAGTCCGATAATATTGCCAAGAATATCTGTATCATCCACATCGAAAGCCGGCGATGGCTGGATTCGGATGCCGTCGCCGTCATTATCGGAAATCAGATTGAGCCAAACATCGTTGAGGCGTCCGCCATAAACATACACCCCATGCCCGGCATTGCCCAGGCCGCCCAGCCCGCCAGCATCTGTGCCGATATAGTTGGAGGCTATATAGTTATCATCTGACTCACTCAGCATAACGCCATTACCGCTATTGCCCGAAATCACGTTGCGACGGTCAGCTCCCCCTCCCACAGAATTGTCGCGTGCGCGCCCGCTGATTCGCACGCCATCCAGCAGATTCGGTACGGCCGTTGCGCCATTGGCGCTCAGGCCGATGTAATTACCCATCACCACGTTGTTACTGGATGTTGTGCCTGTGATAACCACCCCAATCGTGTTGCCTGATATCACGTTGCGCCTGGCAGCGACATTGCCCCCAATCGTGTTGCTGGCGCTGCCATTCACAAACACGCCGTATTGCTCGTTGCCTTCCGCAGTTGTGCCGGCCCGGTCAATACCGATGTGATTATTGACGACCAATGTGCCGCTACTGGAAGAGATGCGAATGCCGCTCCGGGCGCTGTAAACGATTGTGTTGCGCATCGTTTCGCTGCCGATTTCCGTATTGGACGAGTTATGCACCAGGATGCCATCGCCATAGTTGAACAGGGGCTTGTCCCATCCTGTCATCGGGAACGCGCCGATGAGATTGCCCAGAACCTTGTTGCCGCTGCCATCGGTCAGAAAGATGCCGGTCTCATTGTTGCCCGAGATGGTATTGAGTTGGATGGTGTTATTGCCCGTGTGGGCTCGGACGCCGTACGAGTTGCCGTGACCCGATAAGCCGAGCACGGTCGCGCCGATAACATTGTTTTCGATCACGTTGCCGCCGTTTGTTTCGATAAATATGCCCGGCGCTCTAAAGCCATTGATGACCATTCCCCGCACGGTGCTGTTTCCGGCCGTAATCCACAATCCGAACTGACCCTCTGGACTGGCGTTTCCTCTGAGTTCCACCTGACCGGCCGGGTCGGTCGTCGCGTCAATCGTCAGCATGTCAGTGATTTTCAGCGTTTGGACGGGAGATATCCTGGCGACTGAACCGGGCGCGCCAATATTGAACTGTATCAAATCCGCGCCCGGACACGCGGCGGCATTCGCCTGTTCGATCGCAGCGCGCAAAGTGCACCCACCTGCTTGACTGTGACAGACCCCATCGTTGTGGTCATCATCATAAGCGTATGCGCCATCATAACTACTATTGACGACAAACGTCGTCATCGGAGCCGTCGGCGCGACAATGGGCGCGCTCGCGCCTTCGGCCAGGATGACCAGGTCAGAGAGCGCATCGCCATTCAATCGCATCGGCAGCACGGCCACCGGCGCTCCGTCCGCGTCCAACGATGCCAGCAGTCCGCTGATGCCGTCCGGCTGGTGGCTGTCGGCGTTCAGAATGTGCACCTGCCGGTTGACAGGGTCGAGCGCGATCAGGTCGTCGGTGGGAAAGTTGGAGACTTTGGCGCGAACCAGTTGCGCAGTGGGCGGAGCGGAGAGCGTGGAGCGCGTCGCGCCGGAACTATCGAGAATGTGGATTCCACCATCGGGCGCGAGCAACGCAATTTCGAGCGCGGCCGCTTCATCCCAGATGAAATTGCCCAACGCCATCGAAACAATGTCGAATCCGAGCGCGTGGCGTTGAATGATCGCGGGTGAAACAGTCGCCTGCCGGCTCGCGTCGAGTCCGAGATTGCGATCGCGCCCGGAGATGATGAGCACGTCGCTTCCGGCGGTGATGGCCAAATCGAAAGCATAGTGGTCGTCCAGTTGGCCGATAGCCAACGCCGTCGCCGGCGCGGGCAGGTCAAAGATTTCCGGCTCGCCTTCGAGCGCGCCCTCGGGCCATTCAAACACGAGCGCCTGCGCGCCCTGAGGTGAGGCGATGGCGACCACCACATCTTCCAGTCCATCGCGCCGGTTGAGGTCGCCCGTCGTCAGTGCTGTGACGCTGCCCGGCAGTTGGAGCGCCTCCGCGGGGTAAAAGCCGCCAGCGCCATTCCCGCGCAGCAGGTAGAGCGCGACGCCGCCCCTGGTTGCGGCAATAATGTCCTCGAATCCGTCGGCGTCGAAATCGCCCGCGCCCATCAGGTCAAGCGATATGGGCACGTCGAGAACCCGGGCGGACACGCCCAGCGCCTCGAACGCCCTTTCGCCAAAAGCAGTCGAGAGATTGGTCTGGTTCTGCGCAAAGACTGTGCGAGAGGGTTGAGCGCCAAGATGCAGCGTCAGATAGCCGCCCGATAATCCGCCATAGCCGCTGACCAGGTCGGGCAAGCCGTCTCGGTCAAAATCGGCAGCGACGAGCGCGCGAGGCGCGAGGGACTGGCTGGCAAGCGCGCGCTGGAAAGTCAACGCCTTGCCGCCGGCTGCAGAGTAACTCGTGGTCAACTCGCGCCCGTCGAGCAGGTTGCCCCACGGGTTCCCCCGTTGAGCGGCCTGCACAGCGAGGGCGACAGGCCGCGCCATTCCTGTGGAAACCGGAGCGGCGGCCGCTAAGCCGTCGAAAACCAGTAATGCCCCGACTGAGATGATTGCCACGACGCGATGCCATAAGCGCACAAATAGAGTGGACATTGCCATTTCCCCTTTCTTGAATAGCGCTAATAAAATAGCTCTCGTGAGCCTACTACCTCACTTGCTCAATAGTTTCAGCCAAGTCAAGCAGCGCCGTGACCGCGCAAAGATTAGCGACGCTGCTCTCTTTGCTCCCGGTTTGGTATATGAAAGGGCAATCTCTCCACTGCCGTGTCTCTTCCGGCGCGATTTCGTAGCGGAACAGCCCCTTGTTGCGGTACAGCCGCAAGAGCCAGTTCCCTTGCTCCAGGATGACCTAGTGAATCAGCGCCCACTCGCTGGCGCTCATCAGCCGCAACAGCGCCGCTTTCGCTTCGGGGTCGGCCAGCAGGGGCCTCGTCACGCGGGTAGATTTTGAGCGCGGCGTAGTCGGGGTCGCCCGTGTCGAGCGCTTGCGCCAGGAAGCCGCCGGTGATAGCATCCTTTTCGGCTACGGCCAGCGGCGTCTGGATCGGCGTGCCCACGTATTAGCCAAGAGCGACCAAACTAGCGGGCACAACCTTTGCACGAGGAGCCTGCTATTCCTGGTCGTCTTAGTACCATTATACTCCTGGTGGGGTGGATTGCGCAAGTGGTCTATGTCGCTTGTCGCTTGCGCTGACGGGAGCGGAGGTTGGATTCTTCGAGCACGGCCTGGGTGCATGTGGAGGATTAGCGGGCGCCGTCGTCCACCAGGCCCGACAGTTGTCACTGGGGCAGCGGTGTGGGCCGAGTACTGCTGGAGCGTGTGCTGCAACGCAGGTGGCGCGACTTTCACGTGCGGTTAACCAAGTCCACCGTGTACGAGTGGGTGCACGCAGACGCGGAAAGCGACCTGGGAGCAGCGGAATACACCCATTGGGCGGCGGCGCGCTTCAGCGGCGTGGTGGGCCTCGATAAAATACACCTGCACGACGCGAATGGCGAAAAGCCGTACCTGATCGTGGCCGTAGACCCGATCAACGACCGCACGATCCTGTTCGCCCTGCTCGATATCCTGCCAGAAGCGGAGCATCAGTTGTGCGTCTTTCACGTCATCCTGGCGGTGATGAAGTGCGCCGGCAACGTCCGCCCCGGCCAAGGCCACGACGTCCACCAGATCACCCGCTGCCTGCCACAGGAGCAGTGCGTCCAACTCCGCTTCCGCGATGAACAGCGGGCGGTCACCTTGTAGTTTCTCCGCGCCGTACAGCGTGATCTGCCCACCGCGCGGACCGCCGTACTTGCCCCCACTGTCAGCCGTGGCCGTAGCATCGCCCACGAAACGCCGCACCTTCAGCGCCCATAGCTCATCGCCGACCCAATGCGGGATCACCACGCAACGCGGCACGTAAATGCGCTTGCCCGTGAGGCCCCACCGTTCCGGCGGATCAAACACATCGCGCGGACACCAGCCCAAGCCCCAGGCGCGCAACGTGTTTTCCTGCAATCCCCGCTCCTGCAAATACGCTCGTCCCACGTCACCTGCGTCCGACCACAGCACTTCTTGAGCACGTCCCAAGATTAACCTGGCCCGTGCCTGCCACGTCGCGTCAGGGGGCACAACCGGCGGCGCTGGCGGGGTAGGTCGTGATGTCCGTCCTCGGATATGCACCGGACGCGCAGCGCCTGTCGTCATCGGCACACCCACGAGGTTAGCCAGGTACGCCAACGCCTCTCGAAAGGCCCACCCATTGCGCGCCATCACCCACGTCAGGGCATCGCCGCGCGCTCCACAGCCAAAGCAGCGATACGATTGCCCATCCGGATTGAGAAACAGCGACGGATGATGATCCTCGTGGAACGGGCAGCGCCAGACCAGGCGGTGCCCCTGCCGCTGCGGCGTACCGATGTCCGGGATGATGACGTGTTCGGCCAGGTTGAGCCGGGCCTTGACCTGGGCCACCAGGTCGGTCGAAGATGCTGATTTGTCCATATCAAGCTATTCCTTTCACGATATTTTTCTTAAGACCTATACAAAATCAGAGCCAGACCGGGACATACCCCCGTGTTTGACGGGGGGTGTCCCGCTGTGTGAGTTCCTTGACCCTACCCTGGCGCGCGTAATGGTGATTTGCGGCACAGCGTCGGCGTCCACATAGAGCACCGGTGCGCCAGGAGTCGTGACAGGTGTGGCGTCCGGGAACGGTTCACCGTGGATGATGCGCCGGCACAAATCCAAAGCCACGAGCGACTTGCCCGCGCCGGGGACCGCGCCGAACAGGGTCAACATCCCCTGCGGGATCCAACCGGGCCACACCCACGTGATCGGCGGCAAATCCTGGGCGAGGTCGTGTAGCGTCGGATATTGCAGCGGCGCGCCGGGCACAAGGCTAAACAGCGTGCTGATAAGTTGGTCGCGATCAGGGTGATCTTTCAGCGCGCGCAACACCGTCTCGTGCGGCGGACTGTCCGGGTCGGCGTCCAGTGCGCGCCAACAGGTAAGCCAGGGTTCGCTCCACTGGGCCAGATTCGGGGTCTGAACCGGGTATCCGGCCAGGCGGTCGGCCAGGGCTTGCTGCATCAAGCGTGATGTCAACATTGTGAACCTCCAGTGTAGATGGTGAGATGAATGGCTTTGTCGTCCTGAAACACAGTTGACGACCACTGTAAACCGATACTTGAAAACTGTTTGTGCATTTTTTCCTCCTTGATGATGTGTGATGTGAATTGTGTCGCTGTGTTCAACGACAACTACAAATACCTACTTCGAGTGCGGGGGGGGGGGCCAGGTCAACCAGGCCATCGGCGGCCTGGCGGCGAATGCCTATCCCGTCTTACTCCCCCATTGACGCTAACCCTCACCCACTCCCCGGTTGACACACCGGACAGCGCACCGCGCGCTCCCCACGGTCATCCAGCACCACGCCAGCCCCGTGACATACCGGGCAGTCGGCACGCCCTGGTTCCCTGCCCGTCCCGGGCAACGGCACGCGCTCGCGCAGCACTACTTGCCGGAAGAACCCAGCAGCACGCGGATCGCCGGCCCGCGTATGGACCAGGTGTTGTAGCCATTGCCGGACGTAAGCCGGGTCTGCACCATACACGGCCTGGACTTCGCGCCAGGCTTTGCGGGTACGGTGAAAGCCGATCTGTGCTAACCGCTGCTGAATATCTTCGGGCAGGGCAACTTCAGCATCATCACCCGTTTTCACGTCGTCTGTGCTAGGCGCGCACGGCGTGTGTGTGTCTGATGATGGGAGTGTCTTTGGAGTGTCTAAGAGTGTCTGTATATAAGGTAGGGTCTTTTCTTCCCCAAACGGGCTACTTGTCGCCCAATCGGGGCTACTTGCTGCCGTGGACGGACTACTTGCTACTGCGGACGGGCTATTTGCTGCTCCCGCAGTTACGTCACTTGCTTCCAAAGTCGGGCTACTTGCTGCCGCTGACGGTCTACTTGTAGCCGGAGTGTCCGCCGCTGCGCTGCCACGAGACGGCACAGTGACCACTGCGCCCAACATCTCAAGGAGCACCGTGAGGCGCTGGATGAGTTCCACGATTTGCACAGATAGTTCAGCCGGGATAGCAGCTTCCCGTTGCAGCGGTAGTTCAGCCGGGGCAGTGACTTGACGTTGCGGCGTTAGTTCAACTGGGGCAACGACTTTCCGTTGCGGCGGCTCCGCCGGGAAGGTAAGCCCGGCAGCCTCAACGGGTGACGCGGGTACGGTGGCTGTGGCCCAGCCCTGGAACTCACCATCATCGCCAATTACCATTCCTTGCAGATACAGCGCGAATTGCCGTACCGCGCCATTTTCCCGCCAGACGAGTAAACCCTGCGCCACCGCCTCGCGCAAACCGTCGTGGACGGCGCGCGTCGAGTAACCGATGCCGGCGTCGTAGCGTTCTCCCACGTTCGCATATTGCCGCCCGTGGGCGATTTCGTCTTCGGTCAACCAACAGGCGCGGCCATCCCACGTCTCCCAGCCCCAGGTGTGGCGGAAGAGATATTCCACGCTCAAGAGGGCGACCTCGGAACCGAGCCGCGCGCTCATATCCGTCCACAGCGCCGGTACCTTGAAGAAGTTGCTGCGCGGGGGCGCGAAACCGCGCCATTCCCCGCCCGTGTTCTCGTCTGTCCGAGTCGCTGGCGAATCCGAGTTTGGCGGCAACATCCGGGGGCGATAGGTGTAGGTCGGCTGCCCGTCGTCGTCGCGTGGGTGTTCGAGCAAGCCCCAGGCTTGCACATCGGCGAGGGCGTGGCGCAGCGCGCGGCGCGCAAGGCCGGTGCCGTGATCGAGGTTGCGCGTGCCGCTGCGCCGGCCATACTGGAAATCGTGCCAGGATAAGCGCACCGGCGTGGCGAAGTTCTGCCAGCCCCAGGTGTGTTTGATGACGTACTGCGTCACCAGCAGCGGCCCTTTGATGCGCGCGCGCCCGGTCTGTTGGCGCAAGTCAGCCCAAATGTCGAACCAGTCGTTCGGTAAGCGGTACCAGTTGGCTTCAGGGTAAGCAAATCCAGTGAACATTGTGAAACTCCTTATGCGGTAGTGGTCGTATCTGTGAGCGGCACAAAACGTAACTGCGCCTTGTGAAATACCATTGCGAACAGCCCGGTCTGGCCCTGGCGGTGCTTGGCGAGGATGAACTCCGTCTCCACCAGGGGCGCATTGTCTACGCTGTTCGGTCGGTGCAGCAACAACACCACATCGGCGTCGGCCTCCTGATTGCCCGATTCGCGCAGGTCGCCCAGCGTCGGGCGGCGATGGTCGGCATCGCGCCCCAGTTGGCTGGCGGCGATGATGGGAATCTGCAACTCCTGGGCCAGGTGTTTGAGTTCGCGCGTGATGTGGCCGATGGTGAGATAGCGCGAGTCCAGGCGCTGGTGTGTCTCAGCCAGTTGGATGTAGTCCAGCAGCACCAGGCCCAGGTTGTGCTGGGCATAGAGTTGGCGGACCTTGGTGCGCAGGTCTTCGATGGCCAGCCGGGGACTGTCGTCGATCCATAGCGGGAACTCCGAGAGCGGCCCCAGGCCATCGGCGAAGCGCGGCCAATCGCTCTCTTGCAAGCGGGTGTAATCCAGGCCCAACTCCTTCTGCACGATGCGCCCGGCCACTTCCAGCCCGCGCATCTCGATGGAGAAGAGTGCGGTGGGCACTCCCAGGCGCAGCGCGTGGACGGCCAGCGTTGCCAGCAACACGGACTTGCCCACGCCGGGCCGCGCCGCGACGAGGTTGAGCGTGCCCTTGCGCAACCCGCCGCCGAGCAGCTTGTCCAGCGCGGGCACGCCGGTGGCGACCCCCAAGGGAATGCCATCGTGATACAGCGCGGCGGCCTCGTCGTAGAGCTGTTGGAGCGTCTGCTCGAAAGGCTGCAAACGCTCCTGGTAGGCCAGGTCGTCGCGGATGGTGAGGAACAGGCCTTCGGCCTCGGTGACGACCTGCTCGATGGGGCGTTGCGCATCGTAGGCTAGGCGCGCGGCGGCGCTGCACGCATCGAGGATGCGCCGCCGCACGTGGGTCTGTTGCACCTCGCGGGCGTAGCTGACCACACTAGCCGCCGAGGGCACAGCGTCGAGCAACTGCGTGATGAAGACCGCGCCGCCCACCGCTTCCAGTTGCCCGCGCTTCTCCAGTTCCGTCGTCACCGTGAGGAAGTCCACCGGCTCGTGACGGGCGTACAGATCCAAGATAACGGCGTGGAGCCAGCGATGCTTCTGCAGGTAGAACTCCGGCCCTTTGAGCACCGGCTGCACCTGCGGGATCGCCCACTTCGGATCGATCAACAGCGCGCCCAGGGTCGCCTCCTCGGATTCGATGGTGTGAGGTGGTAGTACGTTTTTCGCCATCCGTGCTATGCTCTCCCTCAACGCACCGTGAACGCTGGCGCATCCGGCCCGGCTTGCGCGGCATCTGCCGTGGTTGCCGCCGTCTTCTTCCGTGGGCGGCGCAGAATCGGTGCCCCCTGCGCCCATTGCCAGCCCACGAAGCCCAACGCCGCCAGCACAAACGGCCCAATCCGCACGAGGAAAACCCCCGTGTACAGCGCCCCGGCCCACCAGAGCCGCAGGGCATAGGTCAAAAACGTTTCAAGTGTCATTGTCTATTCCTTTCCTTTGAAGAGCTTTCAGCGTTAGCGCGAGGATTCGCGCGCTTTCAGCCTTCAGCCTTGTCCAGCGAGCAAACATTGCATATTGCTGATCGCTGATGGCTGATAGCTGATCGCTTATTCCGTACTTTCCTCATCCGCCCATTCGTCCTCTGCCTCCGGCAATGCCCCTTGCATATCCTGTTCCTCGTCCTCCACATCCTGCCCCTTGCTTCCTGCCTCTTGCATCCTGCTTCCTGCGTCGTGCCCCCTCTCCGCCGGCGTGTACTTGAAATACCGATCCGGCTTGGCGGCGTCCTGGGGCCACTCCGGGTTGACGCGCTGCAACTTGCGGTCGAAGAACTCCGTGAGGATAAAGCGCGGCGTCGGCAACCACGTCTCGCGCAAGGCTTCCAGCGTGAACAGGGCGAGGAACCCTGGCGTATTGTTGGCGTCAGGCCGTGCGGCAAGATCATCACGGAGCCGGACGATTGTCCCGCCGAGCACGCGCGCGGTGTCGCGGTTGTTGGCGATGTAGTAACAGCCGCCGAACCCCGCCGTGGCGTAGTCTTCCAGGTTCTTGGCAAGTTTCTGCTTGAGCCGTGTAGTGCTGTAATTCCCGCGTTCACACTCTACCGCCAGCCACAGGGGTTTACCCCCGGAGCGCGACTGGACCACCACGATCAAGTCTGGTTGGCTGTTGCCATACCGGCGAGTAAAACCGGCGGCTTCCACTGCGTCAGCGTCGGCCTCCGGGTCATAGACGGTGTACGTGAACCGGGTGTTGGCCGGATGTTCGTTGCCGGCCTGGATCATAGCCTTGGTGGCCCGAATCATCCACCAGGCTTCGGGAGACTTGTAGGGTGCGTAGGCGGCCTCATAGGTGGTCGGTGCGCTGTTGAAGCGCCGCCGGTACTCGGCCTGCCCGCGTTCGCTGAGGGTGTAGCAGGTGTCGCCGACGTACCCGGTGAGATGCCGTGGCACCGGGATTTGCTCCACGCGCAGCAGGCCCTTGTCCAGCAACTCGGGCAAGATGTGTTTCGCGCTGCCAACCGCTCTGCCGGTGTGCTGTGCCCACAGTGCGCGGGCTTCGTTAGCGACCACGGTCATCCCCAGTACGTACAAGAACTTGACCGCGTCGCCGGAAAGGTCTACGCCCTGTTCCGCGAGAACCGGGGCTGTGGGGGATGTCGAAGCGGCTTCTTCCTCGGTCTGCGCATTTTTGACGTGGAATATTTCCTTTGGGTCGCTGTCGTACAGGTGATGCGCGTATAGATATTCCCCCGCTTCGGTGATACTCATCTGCGCCCCTATCGCCCGGGCGAACAGGTCAGGAAACAGTACCAAGAGGTACTGTTGCAGGATAGCTTCGGCGCGGTGGCGCGCGCGCACGCTCGCCGCACTGTGCATTTGACTGCTCAAGTAGCGACCTTGCAGCACGCTCAGTTCTATTGCGTGTTTGGCTTGCAGTTTCTTGATATCGAGCTGCGCTGTGCTGTTACTCACGCCACACCTCCCGGCACGCCGGATACGTGAGGCCGGCGATGCCCGCGCGCAGGTCGCCCAGCGCCAACCGGGCCAACGCCAGGGACGCCTGCGCTTCAGTCAAAGCCTGACCGTCGTTGTTGCCGTAGAAGGTCAACAACTGCTCGGCGGCGTAGGCGTAGGTGTCTATCGTTTGCTGCATCGTCAAGGCCAGCAAGCTGTACTCCGCCGGCGCTTCGGGCAGCGTCAAGGTGTTCAGCCTGGCATCCGCCTGGCCGACCTGTTCTGCCAACCGGAACGCCGCGCCGGTGGACTGTGGTTGTGGCCCACGTGCACTCTTGTCCAGGCTGTCGCCGATTTCCTCCACGGTATCCGCCCAATGCGTGGCCGCTGTGAGGAAGCGCTGCTGCCGTAACCGGTACAGCGACAGTACCACCGGCGCGTCAAAGCTGTCACACGGCGCGGCCGCATAGCCCACGCCGAGCGGTAACCCTATCACGGCCAGGGTCAGGCCGATGATGATAAAGTGTTTGTGCATCTCGTTTATCTCCTTCAAATTGATGTTGTTTGCGTTAGCTTTCTTGATTCTGCTATGTACCCCAGGTACAATGTGCTGCTTTCGTCCGCTGCGAAGATACCCGCGTTGGCTCAACGCCCTGGCACTCGGAGCAGCCCGTGATGACCTTCCGTGAGCGCGGCTTTGGCGGCGCTCGTATGGTTTCCCTTTTTCTGGCCACGATGTTCATCCTTATGTTTCCGGCGCAACTTGCACCGTATGCACGGCGATGCCGCGCGGCGCACACTCCCCCTGGATGACGACCCGGCGCTGCACCAGGGCACGCAACGCCTTCTCCACCCTGGAGGAAGCCGGGATAAGTGGCACCGCGCCCACGCCGTCCAGGGCCAGCCACAACGTCTTGGTCCGGGGCGGCGCGCTGACAATGCCGCGTAACAGCAGCAGATCATTCTCGGCGCACAGGTGGGCGACGCCCTGGGCATCTACTTCGGGCAATGTCCCCTGCCAGGGGGCCACCGTGACCAGGCGCACGTCGCCGATGCGCTGGCTATGCACGCGCAACTTGTGTTTCCCTTCGGGCAGCCGCACCTTGCGTGGGTCTGCCCCGGCGAGCGCCATCAGGTGGCGCACGACGGTGTTGAGTTCGTAAGACATTGGTTTACCTCCAGGAAAAACAGAGCTGTACAGGGTAAAAAAACGGCTCCGGTATGACGAAAAAACGGACAGTTTGGCGTTTCCGCCATACCGTAACGGTGTAAACAGCGAATTTGCGACGACGGTAGCTCCCGGAACACTCCCAAGTGCTGTACCAGGGCCAAAACAGGGTAGATGCGGGGTAAAACCCCCCGCAAAACCCCGTTCGACGTCGCCAAAACCAGGATTGAGCAACGATTTCGACCTTGACGGTATGAGGGGAAAACGGCACTTTTTTTCCCTACCATGTCTTTTTCCTTCATACCGGAAACGGCGTGTTGATGGGAACTGTTGTTGCATCGCCTTCTCCTGCGTGTCTATGCTTGGGTCAGGAACGTCCATTGGGCTTGCGCCTGCTTTCTCAAGGCGCGTTCGGGCAGCTCCGGTGTGGGCTGTGCGTGAATGACCACCGTCTCCATTCCCCAACCGCGTATCACCGCGGCGACCAAGGGCAGCGCCTCGGCGTGGAACGTGCTGATGCAGCCCTGGCGGTCGTAGAGGGGCGCGTAGGGATAACCCTTGAACTCCGCGCTACCGCCGGGCCGCAGATCGAACACGGCCAGGCGGCCTCGATTCCGGCGACTCTTGAGCAGCCGGGACGCGGTGCAGAATTCCGTGCTGGCCTCCTCGTCTGGCGGCCCCACCAGACTCCGCAGCAAGTCCAGGAGATTCCATACCCCGTCGGGCAGCAGACACGTCAGCACGAGCTGCGCCACCGGGCCGAACGTCAGGCTCAGCAGGGCTTCGGGATTTTTGTTCCCAGCCGCCAACGCTTCGAGGGCGGGGAGCACACACTGGAAAGCCAGCTCGAAGTAGGCGTCATTGATGCGCCATTCCAGGGGCAAGTGCGCCGTCCGTTCATCGGTCGTCAATTCGCGCGCTTCACTCATATACATTGGCCACTCATCTCCTTACCACCCCGGCCCCGTGGGGCCAGGACTGCTGAAAGTAGGCATTGGCTGTGGCGTAGGGCATATCCCCGGCCAGACGACGGCTAGATAGGGTTCTTCGCCCCGCCAGACGACGGCGACACCCACATCGGTGGCGCTGTCCAGGCCGGGATACTTCGCGGTCGCCAATGAGTCGCGTCGTGGGCTGTTCACGAGGTAGCAGTCCGTATTCTCCGGGCAGGGGTTACAACCGGGCCAGTAGAACAGCCACGCTCCGGTAGCTGGCCCCACGGCGTACCGCAGGCCGTACCAGCGCGGCCAGGTCTGTGCAGAGCGCAGCTTAGGCGCTTCCCCGGCCAGGTAGTAGGCCCGGTCTTCCAGATCGGGATCGGGTGCGGCCTGAAGACCGTGGTGTTCCCGTAACCAGTCAATGAAGGTCGCGCGGGTGATGGCCTCGTCGCCTTCTGTGCCGACGTTGATAGGCATTGCGACTGGCGTGGGAGTTGGCGTCGCCAGCCACATCCGGACTCCGTCGCGGGTAACGTAGAACAGCGGAACCAGGCAACAATGGTAGAGCGCCAGCAAGCCGAATACCGATAGCCAGGCCAATGGTTGGGAGAGAGGATTACGCGGTTTCATTGATAATGCTCGCCTTCTCTAGCCCAGGAAGCGCTTCTGTTGTCATCTCGACATTCCTCCAACGATTGAAATAGTAGTTTCCCCGGCCTTCTGTTCAGGGAACGGTTTCAATGGTAAACGCATTTAGTCGAAATGATTGTTGGGAACCATAGTAATTTTTCCTCACTCTGGCGAGAATTTTTACTATCGGGTTTGTTCTGCTATGTCCTTTTCCCTTCATACCGGAAACCGTCTTTGGTCCGCCAACCGCGCAATACGGCGACTGGCTGCGACAGGAAGGTAAAACTTTCCAAACAGAAAAAATCATACTTTTTCATACTGTGATGCTGAGACAGTATGAAAAAGTATGAAAACAGGTTTTGGGGGTTATGTTTGGCTGTGAGACAACAAAAAGTCCCTATTGTTCAGGTAGGGACTTTTTGTCTTTGTCAGGCCATACGCTATGTTCCCTCGTGCGTGAGCACGAGTATATGACCTATTTGGGCGGTTGCTTGTGTTGTTCGCAATCTTCAGTAGAATAGGTCGACAAGTCAATGGTAAAGTGCAGTCTTGGGCTATTGCGTTGCGTATACCAAAGCCTGGTGGCTGCGCCGTAACGGCATCCCCGGCCTGGGGAGCTGGTTCACCAAGAAAGCGATGGCCGGCGGCGGCCCGCTCATCGACCTGGGTGTCCACATGCTCGATATGGCGCTCTACCTGATGGACGAACCGCGCGCGCTGGCCGTCAGTGGCGCGGTCTATGCCGAACTCGGTCCGCGCGGACGCGGCGGCAGTGGGATGCAGAAGCAGTTGGTCGGCAGCGGCTACGAGGTCGAAGACCTGGCGAGCGCCTTCGTCCGCCTGGAAGGGAACGCGGCGCTGCTCCTGGAGACGAGCTGGGCCACCTACCGCGCCAACAACGACGAGTTCGGTGTGACGCTGTACGGGACGGAGGGCGGCGCGGAGATTCGCGTCGTCAACTACGTGCAGGGTGACACGCTGATGTTCTATACCGACATCGCCGGTTTGCCCGTGGACATCCAGCCACACCTGGGCAAAGGCGAAGGCCACCAGGCTTCGATTCGCCGCTTCGTGGACATTCTGCGCAGCGGCGATTGGAGTAGTCTCAACGGCCGCGAGGCTTTAGTCCGCACCCGCATCATCGATGCTTGCTATCGCTCGGCGGTTGAGGGACGTGAGATTGTTTTGTAAAGATAACGATGGTCACAAAATGCTTGCGCTGGCTCATAATCCGGTGCTGCGGGGACGGCGGATTGTGATCCGCCTTAAGCGTTGAGTTAGAATCTTTTTTTCTGAGGAGAAAACATGACATCACCAATCGGATTACAACTTTATTCCGTGCGTGAGTATGCGCAGGCGCACGGCTTCGAGGACGCCGTGCGTAAGGTCGCGGCGATGGGCTACACCGGGGTGGAACCTGCCGGTTTCCCAGGCACGACGGCGGAAGTCGCGGGCAAGCTGTTCAAGGAACTGGGGCTGGTCGCGCCGAGCGCGCACACAGGCTTGCCCCTGGGCGATACGAAGAACGAGGTTTTGGACGCGATGCGCGCCATCGATTGCCCGCGCATCATCACCGGCAAGGGGCCGGCGGATTTCGAGACAATGGACAAGATCAAGGCCACCTGCGACCTCTTCAACCAGGCTAATCAGGTGGCGCGGGAAAACGGCATGGCGTTCGGCATCCACAACCACTGGTGGGAGTACATCCAGGTGGAAGGCCGCTATGTGTACCACGTGATGCTGGAATTGCTCGACCCCTCGATCTTCTTCGAGCTGGACACCTACTGGATCAAGACCACGGGCGTCGATCCGGCGCATGTGGTGCGGGAGATGGGCGCGCGCGCGCCGTTCCTCCACATAAAGGACGGCTCATGCGTCAAGGGCGAACCGATGACCGCCGTGGGCGACGGCATCGTGGACGTCCCCGCCATTGTCGAGGCCGGGAAGCCGCACACCGAATGGCTTGTCATCGAAATCGACCGCTGCGCGACCGATATGATGGCAGCCGTAGCGAGGAGCTACAGCTACCTTGTGGGAAACGGATTGGCGCGGGGGAATCGGTAAACGGTAGACGGGGGATGAGGGCGACGTTGAAGATGGCTCTTGTCTCCCGTCTTTTTGGTTGTATAACAGTCGTTGAATCTGCTTCATCTACTTAGTCTGCTGACCAGAGATCGGACCCTGCCCATTGACAGGCCGCCGATGCGTAGTAAACTGTCGAGTTGCGCCTGGTATGGACGGCGCAAATCCATGAAAGGTCTCTGATGCGATGGCGGAACTCTATAAACGAAAGGGCTTGAGTCTGCGGCGGTTGCTGTTTGGCGACCCTCTCTCAACGTCACAATTGATTCACGAGCGGCTAACGAAGACCAAAGCGTTGGCCGTTTTTGCTTCAGACGCCCTCTCCTCGACAGCGTATGCTACCGAGGAGATGATGCTGATCCTCATCCTGGCCGGCAGTGCTGCGGCGCACCTGGCCTGGCCTTTGGCGGTCGCCATCGCCGGCCTGCTGGTAATCGTGGCATCCTCGTATAACCAGACCATCCATGCTTACCCGAACGGCGGCGGCTCCTACATCGTCAGCCACGACAATTTGGGACAACTCCCCGGTTTGGTGGCGGCAGCCTCGCTGCTGACCGACTACGTATTGACGGTTTCGGTGAGCATCTCGGCGGGCGTCGCGGCGTTGATTTCGATGACGCCGGCGCTCTTTCCTTATCGGGTGGAAATCGGCCTTGTGTTTGTCGCTGTGATGATGGTTCTTAATTTGCGCGGTGTCCGTGAATCTGGCACTGTCTTCGCTATCCCTACGTACATTTTCCTATTCATCGTCCTGGCGTTGATCGCCACCGGCATGGTTAAGTGGATCGCGGCAGGGATGCCTGCGCCTGCACCGCCGCAGTTCACCTATCCGGCTGTCCATTCGCTGACGATTTTCCTGGTCTTGCGTGCGTTTTCGAGCGGCTGCGCCGCATTGACCGGCGTGGAAGCCATCAGCAACGGGGTGCCGGCTTTCAAACCGCCGGAGGCCAGGAACGCGGCGAAGACGCTGACGGCGATGGCGGGACTCCTCATCACCCTGTTCCTGGGCGTTACATTTCTGGTCCGGCAGTTTGGGGTGGTACCGAATGAGGTTACGCATGAGACGCTGGTGTCGCAACTCGGTCGAGCCATTTTTGGCGGCGATACGCTTCCCTATTATGCCCTCCAGGCGGCGACGACGCTGATCTTGGTGTTGGCGGCTAACACCAGCTTTGCCGATTTCCCGCGTCTAGCTTCACTTTTGGCGCGTGACCGGTATCTGCCGCACCAGTTCTCGCATCTGGGCGACCGGCTCGCTTTTTCGAACGGGATCATTGTCCTGGCGGCGGTCTCCTCGGCGCTGATTGTTCTCTTTGGAGGTGCGACAACGCGGCTGATTCCGTTGTATGCGTTGGGTGTCTTTCTCTCCTTCACGCTCTCGCAACTGGGGATGGTCGTGCGCTGGCGTCGCGTCAAAGGGCCGCGCTGGCAGCTTAAAGCACTGGTGAACGCGGTCGGCGCCCTGGCGACCGGCATCGTACTGATCATTTTTGCCGTCACCAAGTTCGTCGATGGCGCGTGGATTGTCATTGTCTGGATTCCAATCTTCATCTCGTTCTTCTTGACTGTCCATCGTCATTACGCATCGGTGGCCAAACAGTTGTCTTTGGAGACCCACGGTGACCCGCCGCCGATCCGCCGGAACCGCGTCATCGTCCCTATTGGCGACGTGCATCGCGCCGTACTGACCGCGTTGCATTACGCACAATCGCTTTCCGATGATGTGACCGCCGTCTACGTCGAGACCGATCCGACCCGCACGGCTCGTATTCTGGAGAAATGGCAAACTTGGGGCAAGGGCATCCCCTTGGAAGTGCTCCCCTCTCCCTATCGTTCCATCCTTCGACCTTTGGTCCACTATGTGGATCAAATCAGCGATCCCGCCCGCCGCGATGAAGTCGTCACCATCGTTTTGCCGCAGTTCGTCACCGCCAGGCCCTGGCAACAGTTGCTGCACAACCAGACGGCGCTCCTCATTCAGATGGCTTTCCTCTTCCGCAGGGAAGTAATCGTCGTCAATGTACCATTTCACTTGCGCGAGGCACCGGCCTAGAAAGAGGGTGTGATGGTGGAATCCCCTTCTCCCTGGTGGAAGCGCGGTTTGCTGCGCGCCGCATGGGATTACGTTAGTGCGATGTACGGCGATCAGGCCGCCTCTGGCGTCTGGCTGATCCGTGGATTGTGGAGCGCGGGACCGGTGGGGCGGGTGGGATTGCTCTTGCTCGGAGGCGCGCTGCCGCTGGCGGCAGCGTTGCTGAGCGGTGTGCTGGCCTCCGGCGGCCCATTGATGTTGCCGTTTGGTCTGGTGCTGTTCGCCGCGGCCTGGGCTTTTGCGCTTGCCGCTGCCACGCGTCTCTCCTTGCCCGGCTACGTGATTGTGAGCGCGTATCTGGCCTGGTACGGCATTCTGGCGGGTGGGATACTCGCCGGAACACCCGCGTTTGCGATGCCCACGGTGTGGATGTTGTGGGTGGGCGGCGCGGTCGGCCACGCGCTGCCCCGCTGGTGGCGTTGGCTCTGGCTGTGGGTGTTGAGCTTCGGCGTGGCGTATCTCACCTATGGGGCCTGGGGACTGTACCGCACGCTGCCACAGTCGTGGTACTGGCCCGGACAGATTGTTCTGAGCCTGGTCTATCTGGCTGTGCTGGCTGTGACCAATTACCTGCGCAAGCCGCCCGCGCTCGGTCGCACGTTCTGGGGGACGTTGGGCGTGGTCGTGCTGTTCTTTGTTTTGGCCGGCCGGCGCGACTATGACGCGCTTGCTGAGAACACCGTGCTCTCGTTCCAGGGCATCCTGGGGCTGGTGGACCTGGCCTGGATGTGGCTTGGCGGCAGTCTGTTCGTCGGCGCGTTGGAAGTCGGCGAGTGGGGAACGGACAAAGTCGGTGGGTGGCTGTCGGAGAAACTCACCCGATGGCTGTGGCCGTTGTGTTGGGGCGTGGTTGCGCTAGGCGGGTGGCTGCTCTTGTCACCAAATGTGCCGCCTGCGCTGATGTTGCTGTTGTATCGTCTGGGTGTCTATGCCTGGGTGGATGCTTGGCCTTACGCCATCTACTTTGCGGTGCAGGGACAGGTGTGGGTGAGCCTCGCGGCGCTGGCTGCGGCGCTGGTCGGGACGTTTTTACGCAAACGTGGACGGCCTGCGACGGTATTGACCCCTGCCTGGATCAACGGTGTGTGGATTGCAGCTTTCATTGGGCAGTTGGGCTATCACCAGACGATGGCCGCCTTCGGCACGGTGGAAGCCGAAGCTGTCGCCCCGTTGACGTTCTGGCCGGCGCTGGTGCTGCTCGGTGGCCTGGTCTGGCAGATGGTGACGGCTGGGGCGGAATGGTCTCGCGCGTCGTGGGCAAGACTGTACGGGCTGGTGGGGGTGATGCTGTTGTTGGTGAGTGTCTCCACCGTGCTGGTTGGCGTCGGTTCCCCGATGGTGATCCTCGAATACACGCTTTACTCCTTTTTGGGCTTGCTCTACCTAGGGCTGCCGATGGCGTTGCGGGCATTGATCTTCCCCGATGCCGACGCTGCGCCGGTATCGGGCGGGCGGTTGGCGTTGTTATTCGGCCTGGGATGTCTGAGCGCGGTTATCATCCTGGGGATTGATCCGTATGCGGGTCTGCATCTGGCGCTGGCGCCGCTGTTGTGGCTGGCTGTGCTGGCGCTCGCCGGACGGCGCTTGGCGCGCCTGGAAACCGGCCGGGATGGCGCATTCGTCGGCGGTGTGCTGGCGCTTGGCTTTGCTATCTTCTGGATGTCGCCGGAGGTACTGCCGATTCCGCTGCTGGTGTTCGTCAACACGTGGCAGCAACGTTGTGTGGAGACCGTCCTCAACCGTCCGGTGATGCAGACGGGGCAATTGTGGTTCACGCTGCTCGCGCTGGCGGCTGGTGTAGGGGTAGGGTGGGCATGGACGTTGCGCCGCCGTCCGGTGTGGTTCGTTCTGGTGATATTGGTTTGCGCGTTGGCTTTTGCGTGGCTGGTGACGCTCTTGCCGGGGACGCTCTAAATACCCCTATCCAGACGAAAAGACGGTAGACAAGACTGAGTCCTGTCTACCGTCTTTGTCGTCATGAACTCACGTTAGGGTGCCGCGTAAGCGCGCATCACCAGCGGTAGGTAGATGTGGGTCCGGGCGAGCGGGATGACAGCGGGCGGAATGTTGACATACCACGTTAGCTGGTCTCGCAGTTCGATTTCGTTGACGATCTCGTTGCCAGCCGGTAGTGGATCATTCACCGTTACCCTGAACCAGATTTTGCCGGGGGCATTGATCGTGAACGATCCTCCATCGGGTCGATCGGGGAAGTTCGCCGTCTTGGCCGTCAGGACGCCATTGGTGATGGTGATTTCAGTTCCAACCGGGAATCCGTTGTACGACAGGCTATCGGCGACGTAGGTGACTTCCGCAGGCAGCGTGTCGGTGAGCCAAATGGCCGCGCCAGCACCACCAGTGTTCTCTAGAGTGATCGTGTAGGTCAGAATTTCACCCGCACTGGCTTTGCCATCCCCGTCGGCGTCAATGACTTCCTTCTTGGACGTCGAGAGATCGGAGCTGGGGAGGAACTGCAGACGCCCTTCGATGGCTGGAGCAATCGGGGCAACCTCCTTCACGTAATCCGCCACGGAATCGCGCACGTAGTACTGCGTGTCGGCCACGATTTGCTCCAGCGGCCAGATGGTTTCACCTTCGTCGTTGAAGTTACAGGACCCGGCGGCGATGTAGTTGACGGTGGAGACGGTGTAGGTGTAGTCCTTGGTGAAGACTACAGGTGTGCCGTTGTAGGACAACGCCACCACATTGTTGCCGGTCGGCGGGATGTTCGGACCTGGATCGGTGTAGGTGATGATGCCACCCGCGCTGATATCGAGCATACAGGTGGTGTAGAAGGAGAGGTCGCCATGGTCTGCTCTGTACTTGTAGTACCAGTAGTTGCGGTAGCCGCGTTCCAAGATGTTCTTGAGTTGTGCGCCGTTCAACTTCAGGGCCACAAGCGAGTTCTCGTAAGGCATCAGGGTAAACAGATCGCCGTTAGTGAGGGTGACAGGGTTGGTCGCTGTAGCAGCCGGAGCAACCGAGCGGTTTGCCATCGCGCCGGAGAGGTGGAAGTCCACGTCAATCCCTTCTTCTGCCAATGCCCAGACCGCTGCGTCTACCTGCAAGTTAGCCGCATTGGTTTCCTCGGTGTAGGCCGTCCTTGCGTCCAATGGAACCTCAGTCTGGCCGACGGGGGTGGCGTTGTAAACCGCGATTTGCGCCAGGTATGGGTCGAGGAAGTCTTGAAGGTCGTCTTCGGCGGGGGTGTATTTGTTGGTGGGGACGAGGTAACCTTCGCGATAGGCGATCTCGTAGCCATCCACATCGTTTCCGTTGAAGCCGATGTTGATCACACCGAGGTTGCCAGCGTAGCGGTACGCCTGAGCGATCAGTGTCCCTTCAGGGTTAACCGTAGAGGTAACCATGACGGCCGGGTTGAGCGTAGTGTGGCTGTGTCCGCCGACGATGACGTCGATCCCTGCAACTTGTTGGGCGATGAGCAGATCGCTATCGGGCTCACCGGCATAGGGTGAGTAGCCGATATGCGTGAGGCCGATGAAGAGATCGGGATCCTCATCTGCGGTAATCGTCGGAACCATCGAGATGGCGGTCTCGGTCGCGGGGTGGAACGTGAGGCCGGGGATGTTGGTGGGCAGTTCGTAGCGCGGCACACGTGGGTTGGTTAGACCGAAGATGACGATATCCAGGCCGTCCACGGTCAGCGTGATGTAATCTTGTGCGCCTACATCAGCTAGTCCGTACCTGCCGTCGTCGTCCAGATTGGCACTGCCCAGGATCGGGAAATCCAACTGGCCCAACATTGTTCTGAACGTTGTTGGCCCGAAGTTGTATTCGTGGTTGCCGATGACAAATGCATCGTAGCCCAGCAAATTCAGTCCACCTGCGATGGGATTGGGGGTGCGATCCTTGAAGAAGTAGGCGAAGGCGTTGCCCTGGAAGCTGTCGCCCGCGTCCAGCAGGATCGCGTCGGGGTAGAGCGCGCGATGCTGCTCGATCAGCGTGGCAACGCGTACCATACCACCACCGTAGGTGTCGGCCTCCCAACTACCGTGCGTGTCGTTGGTGTGCAGGAGGGTGATGACCTTATCGGCCTTGGGGTGCGCCGAGATGCGCCCTTCGAGAATCGGGAGAACCGGGGAGAAACTCTCGAAGTACTCGGCCAATGCTTCGGCCAGGTTAGGCCCGGCGTCGTAGGGGTTCATAGCGTAGTCACGGAAGACCACGTAGCCGTCGCCGCCCTTGCGGGTAAAGTCATTGGTCACGATTTTGTACACAGCGTTCGGGTCAAGCGGCACGTACTCGGTACCGCTCATGACATCCACATGGGTGATGCGAGAAAAGGCAGGTTGTGCCGGGTCGAAGTAGTAGCGCAGACCGGAGGTCTGGAGGAAGCCGCCGTTGGCCGAGGGATAGCTCCTGACACTGTGCTCCAACGCCGTGATCACGTGGGTGCCGGTGAGTTCGAAGGTGGCGACAGTGTTGCCAAAGGGTAACGTTTCCAAAACGTTCCCCATGGTCACCGGGCCGGCCATGATGGGCGCGCGCACGCCACCGCCGTTCTGGAAGGCGATCTGAAAATCGCCTTCAGGATCCATCTGATTGGCTTTCCACAGCATAGCATCAGTTACCAGGTTACCCATGAGACATTCGCCCAGGCGGCAAATACGCGCGCCGGATGCCTCGATCAGTAGATTGGCAGCCGCTGTCCCAACCGGTGTGTTGATCAGCGTTTCGACTCCCGGACGATACTCATCGAGGATCGCCTCCATCGCCGCCGACTTCACGATGTCGCGGTCGAGATAAATTGGATTGCCATCGTATGCGGCGACGAGTCCGGCAGCATCGAAGCTGACGTCCAACCGGCCCAGGAATGTCCCCCATTGGTATGCCGTCACCACGAGCACCGGTTCGGAATCCAGGCTGGACACGACGGTGGGATAAGGCCCGGCCGGCGCCAAAGGATCATATTGCGGGTACTCGGGATCATAGAACTTGATCGGCGCGGTGGGGGTGTAAACGAAGGTGTGGCTGTGCCCTCCGACAATCACGTCTACGCCAGAGACGGCGGTGGCCAGAACCAGGTCTTGCTCGTAGCCCAAGTGGCTCAACAGGACGATCTTATCAACGCCCATCCCCGTCAGTGTATCCACGGTGGCCTGCACGCTGGTTACCGGGTCCTCGAAGACGACGTTGGGGCCGGGGCTGGAAATCTCCTCTGTTTCTGGCGTGCTCACGCCGACGATGCCGATTTGTTCACTGCCTTTGGTAACGATGCTATAGGGCTCAATCTTGCCATCCAGCAGTGGTTCGGCGCTGACATCCAGGTTGGTGCTGACGATGGGGAAGTTTGCACCATCGGCCAGGCGGGCCAGTTCTGCCGGGCCATTGTCGAACTCGTGGTTGCCCACAGTCATTGCGTCGTAACCCAGGGTATTCATTGTGGCGGTGATGATGTCGGCCTTGAAGACGTTGTAGAAAAGCGTACCCTGGAACTGGTCGCCTGCGTCTACCAAAAGCACATTGTCCTCTGCGGCGCGAATCTCCTCTACGAGGGTGTGCAGGCGCGAGTCACCGGCAATGCACATTCCGTCCGTTTGGTCGTCTTCTGTGCAGATTGCGCCAGTGCGGCTGTACTCATCCACATGCGCATGGAGATCGTTGGTGTGCAAAATCGTCAGATCGATAGCAGCACCAGGTGCCTGTGGGGCGGCCATTGCCGGGGTGATGGCGACGCTCAACAACACCAACACCGAAATCCAAAAACGTACTAGCTTACTCATGAGTTATCCTCCTCATCTTGATATGAAATATTTGAAACGATTTGATAGTGTGGTCGTAAATCAGTCCGCTGATTTTTGGGCATCACCTCCTTTAGTGGATAGTAGAATGAACCGTATGCTTAGCCTACCAGCTATCCGCATCAATAGACCACATCCACTTGCCGTCTGGTCTGCGCCGATTCGGCAATCGCGGCGCACACGCAGTCAGCACGGTAGCCGTCTTCGAAGGTCGCACCGTAGGGGGCCACGTTCCTGTCGTTCACGATGCAGTCGAGGAAGTGCGTCAGCTCGTGCACGAAGCTGTGCTCCCAGCCGATCATGTGTCCCTGCGGCCACCAGTTCGACCACCAGGGATGGTACGGCTCGCTGATCAGGACGTTTGTAAATCCCTGCGTTTCCTTGCGGCCTTCGCCCACCCAGTAAACCTCTAGCTCGTTGAGACGCTCTAGATTGAAAACGATTGTGCCCTTCTCGCCGTTGATCTCGATCACCTGATGATTCTTGCGCCCGGCGGCGAAGCGCGTTGCCTCCAGCGTGCCGACAGCGCCGTTGGCGAAGCCGACGGTTGCCACGAAGGCGTCATCGACATCGACTTTCGCCATCGAGCCGTCGCCCAGCGGGCGCTCCGGGATAAACGTGCGCATCATCGCGCCGACGCTTTCGATCTCGCCCACCAGATAACGGCCCAAATCGATAATGTGCGACCCCAGGTCGCCAAGCGCACCCGCGCCGGCCTCCGCCTTGTTCAAGCGCCAGATCATCGGCGTGCCGTAGTGCGGCATGATCCACTCTTGCAAGTAGATGGCGCGGTAGTGGTAGATGCGGCCCAACGCGCCGCTTTCGATCAACTCGCGCGCCTGGCGAATGGCGGGGACGAAACGGTAATTGAAGGCGACCATATGCTTGACGCCGGCCTTCTGCACCGCATCCCACATCGCCTTGGACTCCTCTGGATTGCGGCCCAGCGGTTTTTCGCAGAAAACGTGCTTGCCCGCCTGCGCTGCCGCGATGCTCGGTTCGGCGTGCAGGGCGTTCGGCCCGCCGTTGTCGAAGAGCTGCACGCTCTCATCCTTGAGCATGTCCCGCCAATCGGTGTAATACTTCGCGTAACCATACCGCCGGGCTGCCTCAGCGACTGCCTCTTTGTTACGTCCGCAAATCGCAGCCAAAACCGGCACAGCCGGCGGCGGATACATCATATATGGAATCTTCTTGTACGCATTGCTGTGGGCCTTGCCCATAAACGCATAGCCCAACATTCCGACGCCAACCTGTGGAGCCTCCCCCTCAGCCTTCGCGCCGGCCATTGTCGTAAAACCACCACTGTCGCTCATAAGTGCCTCCAATAAAAAATTCTTGAGGTGGAGTATGGAGTAAGGAGTACGGAGTATGTTTTCTCCCCTTACTTCCTACTCCTTACTCCATACTCCCTACTTCTTACTCACTCCCAAACGCCGCGTCGAACGCGACCGCCGACGGCGCGAAGTCCTGCTTGCGGATCATCGCCAGCGACTCCTGTGCGCCGTACTCGCGGTCCATGCCGCTGTCTTCCCACTCGATGGAGAGCGGGCCTTGATAGCCGATGCGGTTGAGCGCGCGGATGATCGGATCCCAGCGCACGTCCCCGTGGCCCGGCGAGACGAAGTCCCACCCGCGCCGTCTGTCGCCGAAATCGAGATGTGAGGAGAGGATGCTGTTGCGCCCGTCGAGGTGCAGCCGTGAATCCTTGACGTGAGCATGGATAATGCGGTCTGGGAAGGCGTAGATCAACTCCGGCGGATCGATGAACTGGTGGATCAGGTGGCTCGGGTCGAAGTTGATGCCGAACGCCGGATGCCCATCCACCGCCTTAAGCGCCCGCTCGAAGGTGACGAGGTCGTAGGCGATTTCCGTGGGGTGCACTTCCAGTCCGAACTTGACGCCCTCAGCCTGGAACACGTCGAAAATCGGCGTCCAGCGGGCGGCGAAGTCCGCGTACCCGGCGTCGATATCGGCCTGGCTGGTGGGCGGGAAGAAGTAAAACATCCCCCACACACTGCTGCCGGTAAACCCGTTGACGATGTCCACGCCGAACAGCTTGGCGGCTTTGGCTGTGTTCTTCATCTCCTCGGCGCAACGCCGGCGGACGCCCTCTGGATCGCCATCGCCCCACAGGCGCGGCGAGAGGACGCTCTTGTGGCGGCGGTCGATGTTGTCGCACACGCACTGCCCGACGAGGTGGTTGCTGATGGCGAAGCTCTTGAGGTTGTACTTCGCCAGCAGATCGCGCTTCGCGCGCACGTAGGCATCGCTTTCGAGCGCCTTATTGACCTCGAAGTGGTCGCCCCAACAGGCGAGTTCGAGGCCATCGAACCCCCACGCGCTGACTTTTTGTGCGAGGGTTTCCAGAGGCAGGTCGGCCCATTGTCCGGTGAATAAGGTGATCGGTCGTCCCATAGTTTTCGCTCCTTTGGTGATTGTTATGTGGATTCTGGCAGTGCATATTGGCGTACTACTATCATTATACTCACAACTAGGCACTTTTACCAGTCATGTATCTATGTGTCAGGTTTGTGGTTTCCGCCGTACCATCCATCCTTTTGGGTTGTCCAATGGCGCAAAGCCTCCGTAGTTGCGATAAAGCCCGTGAGCGTCGCGAGTGGCGAGCAGAAGCATTGCCCTGGGCCAGTGTTCGTTGGCGTAGTCGGTGACACAGACGATGAGCCACTTACCCAATCCGCGCCCACGATGCGATTCGGCGATGAAGACGTCGCAGAGCCAGGCGAAAGTGGTGTGGTCGGTCACCAGGCGGCCGAAGCCGACTTGCTGGGCGACCTCGTATACGCCGAAGCACACCGAATGTTCGATGGAGGCATCGACCATGTCGCGTGGACGCCCCTGCGCCCAATAGGAGACGTTGGCCAGCCAATCGTGAACAAAGTCGCGGTCGAGCCGGGCCGGATCGGTGCTGATGCAGTATGGATCGTTGTGATATTCGGAGGTTATCACAATTCCAATGTCCCCTGTACTGCTCCCGGCTCCGCCACCCGCTCCGCCTGTTTGAACGTGCCCCACGCGGGTGGCATTTGCGGTTTTGCACCGCCGAGCAGCGCCTCGACCGTGAGGATTTGCACGCGCGGATATTTCTGATACCAACCCGGCGAGTGATAGAAGCCGGCTTCGACGGCCTCTTGCTCCATCGGCTCGGTGGGCGCTTCCAGCGTGAGCAACAGGCCGAGCGCGGCTTTCTCCCGTTCCAACGTGCCGCGCAGATCGCGCACGTCGCGGACGCTGGCCTTGCCGCTCTTCACCTGGACGAGCGCCCGTTTTACCTTGCCTGAGGTATCGTCCATAAAGTTGATGATGCCATCCACGCCGCGATCCGCGCCTTTCTTGCCTTTCGTTGCCGTGGTCGGCTGCGATGGCCGCGCGCCGACGAGTGAGAGCGCCCACCACTCGAACTGGAAGCGGTCGTGCTGCGCCAGGTAGCGCGCGGCGCCGACACTCTCCGGTTGGCCGAGGACGCGGAAGGCCAGGCCGGGGAACATCTCTTGCAGCCGCGAGCGTTGCAGCGAGATCGAGAGGAAGGTGATGTCGATGCCGATCCAGCGCCGCCCGAGCTTTTGCGCGGCGGCGACCGCCGTGCCGCACCCGCAGAACGGATCGAGCACCCAATCGCCGGGATTGCTGCTGGCCTCGATGATGCGTTCGAGCAGGGCGAGCGGCTTCTGTGTGGGGTAGCCGAGGCGTTCTTTGGCTTGAGAGTTTAGTGGACTTATATCAGTCCAAATATCCTGAACCTGTACACCTCTTAATTCATCCAGATAACGTTTGTATCGAGGCCAACGCCCTTCTTCAGGCCAGTGGATACGGCCTTCACTATCCAATTGATCCAGTTTTTCCACTGTAAATTTCCAGTGAGTTCCTTTTACATTCGGATCGAACCCTCGCCAAGGCTTGCCAGAAGAACCTTGTCGTGTACCTGCTGCTGTTAAATCAGATAAGGTGTAACGTCTACCGTCTTGATCTTGAGTACGATAATGGGTATCAAGATAGCTTGGGTCATAAGGCTCATATTGCTGGTTCCACACAAAAGCAGAAGATTTGCTATAGAAGAATAGGACATCATGAACAGGGCCGTATCGCTTGGCAGAACTATGCGCAGATGTGCGTTTCCACGCGATTTCATTGAGAAAATTCTCCGGCCCAAAAATCATATCCAAAATGATCTTGAGATAATGGCTCGCCGTCGGGTCGCAGTGCAAGTACAGGCTGCCGGTGGGCTTGAGGACGCGGTGCAGTTCGACCAGGCGCGCCGTCATCATCACCAGGTAGGCCATCATCTGGTTCGCGCCGACGAAGTCGCGCAGCGCGGTGATCATCTTGCCCACGTGTAGCGGGCCGTTGATGACTAGGTCTTCGTAGGTGCTCTCGGCGGCGCGGTTCCAGTGCCACGTATCTTCGAAGGCGGCAATCTGCGCCTCGCTGTCCTCACCGCTCTCGTCTTTGAAGAGCACATTGTACGTGCGGCTGGAGTTGAACGGCGGGTCGAGGTAGATCAGGTCCACGCTCGCGTCGGGGATGTAGTCCCGCAAGATGGGCAGATTGTCGCCGTAAAAAAGCGTGTTGTCAGTGATCGGTTCGGGCATCTTTATTCCTCGCCTTTGATACGTGTCCCGCTGTGCGTATCGAAAAAGTGCAGCGCGTCGGCAGGCAGGCTCACGGTCAGCGAATCGCCGGGCGCGAGGGGCATCTCCAGCGGTGCGACGGCGCAGAAGTTGGTCGCATTGTTATGCATGTAAACGACGTTACGGCGGCGTCCGAAATCCGGCTCGATCACGTCGATCACGCCGGCGAAGCGCTGGCCTGCGCCGGGCGCTGCATCTGCTGTCCCGGCGTCCGTCGTCCCGACGGCAACGGCTTCGGGGCGGATGCCCATCGTCACCGCCTGGCCCTCGTGGGTTCGCGCCGCGATGGCCGCGGGGAGAGCGAAATGCAGCCCATCGAGGATTAGCATAGCGCCGTTTACCGTCCCGTCAAGCAGATTCATCGGCGGCAGACCGAAGAATCCGGCCACGAACGCGTTCTCCGGCGCATCCAAAAGCTCCTGGTAGGTCCCCATTTGCTCGATGCGCCCCTCACGCATCACCACGATCGCATCGCCGATGGCCATCGCTTCCACCTGGTCGTGCGTGACGTAGACCGCGGTGATGTCGAAGCGACGCAGCAGGCGCTTGATTTCGGTGCGTGTCTGCATGCGCAGTTTAGCGTCCAGATTGGAAAGCGGTTCGTCGAACAGGAAAAGCCGGGGTTGGCGCACCAACGCGCGCCCAATCGCCACCCGCTGGCGTTGCCCGCCGGAAAGCTTGCCCGGCTTGTGTTTGAGCAGCTCGTCGAAGCCGATCCCCATAATCTCCGACGTGATGCGGATGCGTTCGTCGGCCTCGGCGTCGGGCGCTTTGTGCACCTGGAAGAAGAAGCGCAGGTTGCCTTCGCCCTCGAATTGCGGGTAGAGCGCGTAGTTCTGAAACACCATACCGATATATCGCTCTTTTGGCGGGATGTCGTGCATGTTCTCTCCGTCGTAATACACGTCGCCCGTGTAACTTCCCAGGCCGGCGATCACGCGCAGCAGCGTGCTCTTGCCACAGCCCGAAGGCCCCACCACGGCGACCGTTTTCCCGTCGGGGATGGTCAAATGGACATGATCAAGGGCCACAACCGGACCTTTCTCGTGCAGGGTTTCTGTGTAGGTGAAATGCGCTTCAGTTTCCGCCGGATCGCGGCGCGCTTTGTGAAGTCTGGGGTCTGGTGTGTTGTAGACGCAGGAAACATCCTGAAGGCGAATCGTTGCCATCGAACCTCCAGGTCACGCTCGTCCGGTCTGTTCCAACCGCGCGGCCAGCATCTTGAGCTTGGCCCACTCCTTGCGCACCACGTACAGCATCGCCAGTGTCATCAGCCAGCGTTGTTTGCAGTCGGGCTGCCGGGCCAGTGTTTCGAAGACGCGGATGGCTTGATCGTCGGCGCGGCGTGCCTGAGCGTACTGGACGGCCAACGCTTCCAGGTTCGGGGGCGGCGTAGGTGAGGGTGGGGCGGATGGGCGGTTCTTCACCCGCGTGGCCCATGCTGCTTTGCTGGCGCGCTCCATAACGCTCAGCAGTTGTTCGGCTGTGACCGGCTTGAGCAAATACCCTTGCGCGCCGACGGCGACTGCCCGCTGCAACGTCGGTGGGTCCTTCTCCGCTGAGATCACGATGCAGATAAGATTGGGGTGCTCCTGCTGTAACGTTTGAATGGCGGTCAGCCCATCCATGACCGGCATGTTGACGTCGATGAGGGCGATGTCGGGATGATGTTGGCGTGCCAACGCAATCGCCTCACGGCCATTTTCGCCCTGGGCGACCACTTCACTGTCGGGTACCAGGCTCATCATCATCTGGATGCTTTTGCGCGTTTCCTCCGCGTCATCGACGATGATGACGCGCAACGGAGACGTCGCTGATCCCTGTGACGTTTTGCGTTCGGACATAGCTGACCTTCCTTTCGCGTTACCTGGGTAGGTGCGGTTTCTATACCGCGCGTTTTGAAGCTTCTGGCGCGGTATGCAAACCGCGTCTACACCGGCATTATGTGATTATTGTCTTGAGCCGCGATAGTTGATTCCTTCATGCCGCGCGCTGGAGATGGCGAATCCCTGCCGGCCCGGCGACAATCACGTCGTCGGCGATTCCCAGACACAGCCCATGTTCGATGATCCCGGCGCGTGTGCGAATCTGCGCGGCCAATTCCACCGGCTGCGCAATTGGCCCGAAGTGACAGTCTAGAATCAGGTTGCCCTGATCGGTGTGAAAAAACTCACCGTTGCCCAGGCGTCGCGGTGTGACTTCTGCCCCTAGCCCGGCGAGATAATCGGCTTGTGAGCGCCAGCCAAAGGGAACGACCTCAACCGGCACGGGCCACACTGTCCCTAACATTGGAACGAGCTTGTCTTCATCGATGATAATGATTTCGCGACGACTGACTTGAGCGACGATCTTCTCGCGCAGCACCGCGCCGCCGCCGCCCTTGATGAGGTTGAGCGCTGGATCGGCTTCATCGGCGCCATCGATCGTCACGTCGATAATGGGCGTTTCGTCCAGGGAGATGAGCGGGATGCCTAAAGCGCGCGCGTTGCCTTCCACCTGGCGCGAGCAGGGAATTCCCACGATGTCCTTGAGTTCACCGGTTGCGAGTTCCGCCGCGATGGCGCGGATGGCGAAGATGGCTGTACTGCCGTGTCCCAATCCTACGATCATGCCGGAGGTCACAAATTGCACAGCGTATTCGGCAGCTTGTTGTTTGAGAAGTACAGTGTCCACGTTAATTGTGTTTCTCCTGTGAGATAGGGTATTTGATCCCTCGAAGTTTGAATGTTCCAACGTTATGCCGTCTTACACCTTCAATCATAGAGTAAACTGGCTAAAACGTCAACTTTCTTTTGTCATTTACCTTTCGTCATTTGCTATTCTTTCCCCCACGGGATAACCGGCCCGGTCCAGCCGTAGACCTTCAGATCGATCCGCCCGGTAGCATCGAAGACGACGCCCTCCGCTTCTAACAATGTCTGCTGGAGGCCACCGTCATTCCGCAAGCTTACGTGCCCTTGCGCATTGACCACGCGATACCAGGGGGCCTCATCCGTGTGCAGCGCGCGCAAGGCCCAGCCGACGGTGCGCGCTCCGCGCGGCCACCCGAGCCACCGCGCGATTTGCCCATACGCCGCCACCTTCCCGCGTGGAATCTCCCGCACCAGCGCATACACCTGCTCGAACTGATTTTCGATTGTTGATTTTTGATTTTGGAACTCTGCTGCGTAATTTGCCATTCTCCCTACTCCTTACTCCCTACTTGTTACTTCCTACTCCGCCCCCGCTCTCGTCGGGTCGGCCACTTTGATCGGAAACACGTGAAACATCAACGCGCCGAGCAGCCGGATGCTGCCGCCGATGATGAGCAGCAGACGAATGTCGAGAGTGTGTGACAGTGCCACGCCGACCAGCGGGCCGACGAACGCGCCCATATTGATGATTGTTGAATAAAAGGCGATGTAGCTCGCGCGGCGTTCGTCGGGGCAGAGCTTGAGCAAAATGTTGAAGTGGCTCAGGTTCACGCCGGGATTGATGATATTGATGAGCACGCCCCACACCAGAATTGCCGTCAGGTTGGGGAACAGGCTCACCAGGAAGGCGTAACTCGCCGAAAGCGGGATGGTGACGAGCAGCGTGCGCGCATCGCCCAACTTGTAAATAACCCTCCGCCAGAGTGCATAGCCGATAATAACGCCGATGTTCGCCAGCGTGCTGTTCAACCCTACCCAGCCGTCCGTCGCGTTGAGGTGGCGCAGGAAGAAGATGATGTATAGCGGTGCGACCAGCCACTCGCCGAACCCGAAGAGTAGCGTATTGAGGATGATGCGGACAAAACTGCGATTTTGCCCAAGCATCGCCTTGAGTTGCGCCAGTGACATCTTCTGGCGTGGCGTGCGTTCCACGATTTTGCTCTCCGGCACTCTGATTTTGAGCAGGTACACTGAACTTACGACCGAGGCCAGGAAGCCGATGATGTACATCACCTGGAAATTCGCGGGAAAGGCCGCCCAGCGGATGTGCGTGGCGGCTTCGAGCCACCGGCCCGCGAGAAACGTCAGCACGGCGATAGTGAGGCCGGCGATGATATTGCGGTTGGCGAAGACGCGCGCCCGGTCGCGTTCGGGCACCACATCGGCCAAAAGTGGATTGAAGCCCGCGCTGAAGAATGTGTTTGGAATGCTGATGGCGATAAGCAGCCCGACCGTGGCCTCGGCGCGGTGGTTGGTGATAAGCCAGGGCAGCATGGCGATCAGGCCGTAGCCGAGCCGGGCGAGGAATAGGCTTCCCCAAATCCAGGGCGCGCGCTGCGTCTTGCGCTCCAGCAACCGCGCCGATGGCACCAGCAAGAAGACCGCGAGTAGGGCCGGTGCCGAGGAGAGCCACCCGATCATTGTGTTGGATGCCCCTAACCGCACCGCATAAGTCGCGTTGAACGCCGCCGCGGCACTGAGCATCGCCGCCCAGAAGACCTCGACGTACAGATACCAAATATTGTGATCGATCCGGCCCCGCAAGGTTGCCCCACGCAGTCGTATGCGCGTGGCCTTGATCCGTGCGCCCGCGTGCTCACGCAAGTGAGACAAAAAACGACGCATTAATACTGTGCCCCTTACTTCAATACTGAACCACCAAGACACGACGACGCACAGGAAACCTTATAGCCACTTTGCTCGCAATTCGCAACTCGCAACTCATGATTCATGATTCGCATCCGCACATCCACTGCCCACGCGCCCGCACCGGCCGGCCCGACGATCAGCGGGTTGATGTCCATTTCAGTGATGCCGGGGAAGTCGGTCACGAGCTGGCCGACGCGCCGCAGTGTCTCGACGACGGCGGCGATGTCGCCTGGCGGCTCGCCGCGCACGCCCTGCATGATGCGCCCGGCGGCGGTCTCCGCGATCATCCCGCGCGCGTCTTCTGCGCCGATGGGCGCGAGGCGGAAGGCTACATCACGCAGGATTTCTACGTACAGCCCGCCCATCCCAAACATCAACTGCGGGCCGAACTGCGCGTCGCGTTTGGCCCCCAGGATGACCTCCTGGCCTTTGGGGATCATTTGCTGCACCATCGCGCGTGTGCGCTCGCCGTCGGTGACACGGTGGAAGGCGGCGCGGACCGCGTCCGCATCGCGCAAATCGAGCGCCAGGCCGCCCACATCCGCCTTGTGGACGACGTCCGCCGCGATGCGTTTGAGCACAACCGGGTAGCCGGCTTTTTCGGCGAGCGCGACGGCTTCATCGACCGTGTCGGCCAGGCCGGAGAAGGGGATAGTGATGCCGTAGGCCGCCGCCACTTGCGCGGCGATCTCCGCGTCCAGGAACCCTGCGCCGTGTTGCGCCCACGCTGTGTCCAGGAGCACTTGCACCGCCGCGCGATCTACGTCCGTGACCGGGGTGGGAGTCAAATCGGGGCGCTCGCGGAGTTGGCGGTATTCCCACAGCCCGCCGAGCGCGCGCCCGGCGCGGTTGGGATCGCGGTAGAAGGGAACACCGCCTCGGTTGAGCGTGTAGATCGTTTCGGTGAGGCTCTCGCCACCGACGAGACAGGCAACGACGGGCTTGTCCGCATCGCGCCCGGTTTTCACCATCTCCTGGGCCACTTCGTTGACCGGCGTGATCGCCTGCGGGACGAACATCGTCATCAGCATGTCCACGTCGGGGTCTTCCAGCAGGATTTCGCCCGCCACGCTGAACATCTCCGCGCGCGGCCCGCCGAGCATATCGATGGGATTGCCCAACTGCGTTCCTGGCGGGGTCACGGCCTTCAGGCGTTCCTGCGTGGCGGCGCTGATGGGCGCCATCACCAGGCCCTGCCGGTCGAGCGCGTCGGCAGCGAGCGCTGCCGGCCCCCCGGCGTTGGTGAGCAACGCCACACGATTGCCGCGTGGGAGGGGCTGTGTTGCCAGTGCCATCGCCACGTCGTTCTGTTCCTGGAGCGAGTGGACCATTACCACGCACGCGCGATGGCACGCGGCGACGTAGGCGTCGTTGTTACCCGCCAGCGCGCCGGTATGCGACGCCACGGCCTGCGTGCCGGCCGCCGTCAGCCCGGCCTTGAGCATGACGATGGGCTTGCTGCGGTAAACGCTCGCCGCTGCTTCCACGAAGCGCCGTCCATCCGGTAAACCTTCCGCATAGACGCTGATGACGCGCGTGTTGGGGTCGTCCTTCATCATGCGGATGCCGTCGGCGATGTCCACGTCCAACTGGTTGCCCAGGCTGGCGACACGGCTGTAGCCCACGCCGACGCTGCGCGCCCAATCGATGGAGCCGCCGCAGATCGCGCCGGAGTGCGAGACGAAGGCGATGTGGCCCGCTTCGGGCATCATCGTGATGAAGGTTGTGTCGAGCGGTAGATGTGAATCCATCACGCCGACGCAGTTCGGCCCGATAAGGCGCATTCCGTACTGAGCGGCGATGGGCTTGAGCGAGGCTTCCAACGCGGCCCCTTCCGGCCCTGCCTCGCGGAACCCGCCGGTGACGACGATCACGGCCTTGAGGCCGCGCTGCCCGCACTCGATCAACGCTTGGGGTACAGCCTCGGCGCGGATCATAATCACCGCCAGTTCGATGGGATCGGGCACGTCGAAGATCCTCCGATATGCCGTCAGCCCTTGGATTTCGCCGCCTCTGGGGTTGATGGGGTAGATCGGCCCGCGGTAGCCGTGCGCGATGAGGTTGTGCACCACGCCGTAGCTGAGCTTGGTTGGGTCGGCGCTTGCTCCGATCACGGCGACGCCTTGCGGATTGAAGAAGTACTCGCCGAGTTGTTTTTCTGTCATGTACGTCTCCTATGTTAGTCAGATTGTCGTTAGTTTGGAAAACACGTTTATCATATTCGAGCGCGTATTTTTGTCCAATGGCTTGATAGCCGTGGCTATTGCGCTGTGCGGGTTTCTCGTTACAATGATAGGATATTCAACTGTTTCACCGCCCTGGAGGCTGACCATAAGCGCCACACCCGATCTGCCGTTTGATCATTTCAGTCTGGTTGCACCGCTGTACGAGCGGGTAATCCGCCCACCGGATGCGCACTGGCTGCGCGAATTGTGCGCGTTTGAGCCAGGCCACCGGCTGTTGGATGTGGGCGGTGGCACGGGGCGCGTATCGCAGCATTTTCGTGGTGACGTGGCGTCGATCTGTATCCTCGATGTGTCGGTGGGTATGTTGCGCGAGGCGCTGTCGAAGGGCGGTTTCTGTGCTGGTTCAGGGGCGGCGGAGTGGTTGCCGTTCCGCGATGGCGCGTTCGAGCGCATTATCGCCATCGACAGCTTTCACCATTTTCGCAATCATCGCCGCGCGGCAGGTGAGTTGTTGCGCGTGCTCGCGCCGGGCGGGCGATTGGTGATCGAAGAGCCGGACATCCGGAGATTTCGTGTCAAGCTTGTAGCGCTTGGTGAGACGCTGGCATTGATGCGCAGCCATTTCTATCCGCCCCACGCCTTGATGCGCTTCTTCGATGTGCCTGGTGTGCAGTTAACGTTGCGCGAGTCCAGTCCGAATTTCTGGTTGGTGGTGGAAAAACCGCCTGAGCACCATACACCAACAGTCCCCGGATATCCGAAAAAGCCGGGGACTGTTTTGTTGGGTTAGCCCAATGAGCTTTTCTTCATAAACATTGACGGCGGCAGATTGAAGCCGTATTGCTTGAAAATGCCGTCGTTGTTGGGGCGCACGCCGGTAGGCCCATGGTATCCCGTAATTTTGCCATCCGGCCCATCCCCTTCGTCGAAGAACTGGTAGATGTCCTGCAGGATGACAGTTTCTCCTTCCATTCCCAGAATTTCGGTGATGTTGGTGACCTTGCGGCTGCCATCGCGCAGGCGCCCTGCCTGCACGATCATGTGGATAGCCGAAGCGATCTGTTTGCGCACGGTAATCAACGGCAGGTCCACGCCCGCCATCAGGACCAGGGTTTCCAGACGTGAGATGCAGTCGCGGGAGGTGTTGGCGTGGATGGTCGTCATGCTGCCATCGTGGCCGGTGTTCATCGCCTGAAGCATGTCCAGCGCTTCGCCGCCGCGACATTCGCCCACCACGATGCGTTCAGGGCGCATTCGCAGCGCGTTGATCACGCACTGGCGGATCGTGATTTCAGTCTGGCTGGCGGGGTTCGGCTTTTTCGTTTCCAGGCGCACGACGTTGCGTTGGCGCAGTTGCAATTCGGCGGCATCCTCGATTGTGACGGTGCGCTCGTGTTCCGGGATGTAGCCGGAGAGGATGTTGATGAGCGTCGTCTTGCCGGAGCCGGTGCCGCCAGAGACGATGATGTTGCGCCGCGAGACCACGGCGGCTTCCAGCAATTTGGCCATATCTTCGGTGAGCGATCCGAAGCGCATCAAATCCTGGACGGTGAGTTTGTCTTTCGAGAACTTGCGAATGGTGATGTTGGGGCCGTCGATGGCGCACGGGCGTATAACGGCGTTCACACGCGAACCATCCGGTAAGCGTGCGTCGATCAATGGGTGATCGACGCCCACCGTGCGGCCCAACGGCAGCACGATGCGCTTGACGATGCGCTCGACGTGGTCGTCGTCCAGGAATTTGTAACCGGTTTCGCGCACGCGGCCATTCTTTTCCACAAACACGATGTAGGGGCCGTTTACCATAATTTCGGTGATGTCGGTTCGTTCGATGAGCGATTGAATAGGGCCGTAACCGAATGTTTCGTCCAGTACTGCTTTGATGAAGTCTTCCTGGTTGACGTTGGACGGAAGTCTGAAGTTGCCACTGCCCATCAATTGCTGTAGTTTTTCGAGGGCGGTCTTTTCCAGTTCTGGAGTGCGCTCCAACGGCAAATCCAAGGGAGTACTGGGGGCAAGAAATTTCTGGCGCAGGTTGTCGGCGATTTGCAATTGCATGCGCAAGAGCGCCGCCTGGCGGTCGGTGATGGCGCCGCGCTGCGGTGGTGTCCCCGCCGGTTCTGGTTCCAAGGGACGGAACATTGGATCCGGTGGTTCTTCTTTTTTCTCGACTTTAGCCGGCTGTGGTGCTGGGGCCGGCGTTGGGTTGACCTCGGGTTGGTCGCGGCGTTTGAACAGCGTCATCGTTCCCCCTTTACTTATTGGTTGATCCAAGGACGCCCAAAACAAATTATGGGCAACAGTATTATCTGTTGCAATCATAACATGTTTTGGGCGGCTGTCAATAGAAATCTAACTAAAAACTAACGCTAGGAATCTTAATCGATTGAACCCAGGCCAATAGCCACAAGGGGATTGGTGATATTGCTGCCGACCAGTGTGCCTAGCGGGATACCGTTGTCGCCATTGCGGATGCCGACCAATGCAGTGATCAACATCTCGGAGCTTAATACCAACACCGCGATGGTGATTAATCCACCCAACGCCAGAAGCCATGTACTGTTTTGCATAGCGCTGAGATCGTCGTTCTTGTTCTTCTTTCGCCTGCGGGTATAATTAAAGTAAGGTATTCGAGGATTGTGTGAACGTATCATTTGTCATTCAGGGGTGTGGTATGGCACAGGGCACAGATTGGTTGTTTTTGGTCGTTATGATGGCTTTGATCATCGTTTTCCTGTATGTGCCGCAATGGATGGCGCGCCGGCGGCGTCAGCAACAGGAGAGAGATTTGGCCGTTGGAGATCGTATCATCACCATCGGTGGCTTTATTGGGACATTGACCCGTTATGATCGGGAGGCCAATATCGCCCGTATTCGCCTGGCGGAGGGTGTCGAGGTCGATATTTTGCCTGGCGCGATCAGCAGCAAGCATGTCGCCCCGGAAGGCGCGCGCGCGTAGGGGGAGTCTGCGATGCATCTTTCCGTTGCCGCGAGCAAGATTAATAAGTGGGCGGTGCGCGAGAGCGGCGATACGCTGGAAATGATCGAGCGTCCGCGTGGCGGCATCTCCTTTGTGTTGGCCGATGGACAGAGTTCCGGCGAGGCGGCCAAGGCGATCAGTATTCGCGTGGTGCGTAAAGTGGTTTCCGAGCTGGCCGAAGGCGTGCGCGATGGCGCGGCGGCACGCGCGGCCAACGATATGCTCTACGAGCACCGGCGCGGCAAGGTGTCGGCGACCTTGATTATTCTCTCCGTCGATCTCGACAGCGGCTCGTTGGTGATTACGCAGTGCGGCAATTCCGGCGTTTACGTGCGCTATCCGGCGGGCGACCTGCAACTGTTGGAGAGCGAGTCGCCGTCGTTGGGCTTTCACCAGCACACGCGCCCCACGGTGGATCAGATCTATCTGGAGCCGGGCCTGATTGCGCTGGCTTTCACCGATGGGCTGATTCATGCGGGCGCCAACACCGACAGCGCGGTGGACATCCCTCAGACGTTCGAAGAAATCTGGCAGACGGAGGCCTCAGCGCAGGCCATTGCCGACGGCTTGTTGGAGCGGGCGATGGCGGCGGACAGTGGGCGCCCCAAGGACGACACGAGCATTTTGGTGTTGCACGTGCAATCCGGTGAGCCGCAAGGCCCGCGTTATATGCGCGTCGAGGTGCCTGTTCCGGATTTGTAGCCTGCCGGTGCTGGGATCATCATGGACGCACGTCGCATCGGGATTGTTGGCCCCTGTTCCTCTGGCAAATCTACGCTGGCGCGCGCGTTACGAGCGCAAGGATATCGCGTTAAAGAAATCATGCAAGAGCACTGCGCTGCACCTATGATGTGGCGGCGCATCAGCAACCCCGATGTGTTGATCTACCTGGACGTCAGTATGGATGTCGCCGCGCAGCGTGAGGGATTGGAACAGCCCTCCTCGTGGTGGGTGGAGGAGCGGGAAGCCCGTTTGGCGCACGCACGCGCCCACTGCGATTTGTACATCGACACCTCGACGTTGACCCCAGATGATGTCCTGGCGCAGGTCATCCAGTTCTTATCTGATACACAATAAAAACAATCGCGAAAGGAGTTGACTATGAGCAGACAATCACAACAGGCGCGGGATCGGGCGGCGGAACGCGCCGCCAAGGGCTTGCCGGCGATGATTGACGAAGCGTCGGTGACGTTGGAGATGTTGCGTACCGAGGCCGACCGGGTGCGCGGCGTACTGGCGATGTTTGGTTTTGGGCGGCGGATTCTGGTGCCGCCCGACGAAATCCACGTCGTCGTCGGCGATGGGCGGCACATTTTTGTCCTGTCGCGGAAGAGTCGCGTTTTCGGCCAGACGGCGGACCGTTCGTCCACCTACTGGCTGAACCGGTTGTCGCAGGTCATCAAGCTCAAGACGATTAGCTTCACCGTCCCCATTCGCGGCGTCGATGAGGAAGGTGTCCCGGCGCTCGACAGCAGCAAGGTCAGCTTCAATCTGTGGGCGCACGCCGTCGCCAAACTCAATCCAGACAAGGCGGAAGTGGCCGCGCAGCGCGTCGGTTTGGACGCCACCAGCCTCATCAACACGATCACGGAGGTCGGTACGGCGGAGTTGGTTGCGGCGGCGGCGACGATGACGCTCGAAGAGATCATCGCCCAGCGTCAGAAGCTGGCCGAGATCGCCTTCCCTCAGGTGAACCAGATCCTTTCTGAGTTGGGCTATGATCTGGCGTTGCTCACGATCACGAACCTCGGCGGTATGGCGTTCACCAAACTCATCGACCAGGCCGAATCGCGCATCTCGAAAGAGACCAGTATCGCCACCAACCGCGAGCAGGTGGCAGAGTTGCAGGATGACGAGGCCCGTCAGCGGCAAGAAGCTGAAATCAAGGCTACCACGGAGAAGAAACTGGCCGCCGAACGACTGGACGCCGAGCGCGAGGTCGAAACGGCGACGTTGAGCCAGCAAGAGACGCTCGCGATACAGCGGCACGAAGTCCAAATCCGCCAGGTAGATCGCGACAAGGGTGCTGCGCGTGCAACGCACGAGGCCGAATTGGCGAAAGTACAACTGGGGCGGCAGCTCTCCGAGGCTGAAGTTGAAAAGCAGGCGCAATTGGCCCGCGTTACCGCTGAGCGCGATGCAGAGCTTCGCGCGATGCAGCAAGAGCGCAACGCTAAAATTCGCGTGGCGGAGACCGAGGCCGAGGCCGAGCGTATGGCGGTGGAACAAGTGCGCAAACTCGAACGTGACGCCGAACGTACCCAGGCTGAAGCCAAGCGTTTGGAGCAGGAGGAACTGGCGAAGGCCCAACGCGCCAAGCAGGTCGCGTTGGTCGAAGCGGCGCAGTTGGGTGAGGCCCTTAAGGTGGAAGCTGAGGCTGCGTCCCGCGCTTTGCAGATCAAGGCGGACGCCGAAACGAAGGCCGAACTGATTCGCGCCGAAGCCGAGGCGACCGCGACGGAGAAGCGCGCCCAGGCCGCCAAAGTTCGCGCCGAAGCCACCCGCGCGGAAGCCGCGGCTCCCGGTCTCGCCGAAGCCGAGGTCGCACAGGCCCAAGCCGCGGCAGAGGCCGAACGCACGCAGCGCCTCAAGGAGATCGACATCAACGCGCAGCGCGAGCTGGTCAAACTCTACGACCAGGCTCCGGTGTTGGTGGAGCTGGAGAAGCTGCGCATGCAGCTCGGCCACGAGGAACGCATCGCCACCTTGCAGATGGAGGCCTATCTCAAGGCGTTCGAGGCGCTGGCCCCCAGCTTGCAGGTGCGCATTTACGGCAGCGGCGGGCAGACCACACAAATCATCACCGATTTGATGTCGATGGCGCAGGGCGTGAAGGCTCTGGGTGAGGAGGTCCCGCTTGTGGGCCGGTTGGTCGGCAATGCGGAAGGGACGGAGTATCTGAACTGGTTGCCCAAGCTGGCCGATTTCCTGCCTTTCATTCGTCAGGCTCTGGCTGACGTCAGCCCGCGCATGTTTACCAGTCTCAAACTTGTCGATTTGCTCGATCACCTGGTTCCAGTGCTGGATGGGCGCGAGGATTTGCTCACGGCGTTGGGCGCTCTGCGTGAGGATGCCAACTTCCGCGTCGTCGGGGATATGCCTGTCGCGCCGTTGTTGCGTTTGCTGGGCGTCAAAGCGCCTGAAGCAGGGGCCGGGGGTACTTCCAAGCACGCGCCTGTGGACGTTGTTATCAATGACGTGAGCAAGCCTGCCGAGGATCAGAAATCGGCTGCTGATGCAGTTGTCTAGTGGAGGGGCCGTGGGGTGCTTTCCTATCGTTGCTTTCGTCGGGCGCTCTAGCAGCGGTAAGACGACGCTGTTGGAAAAGCTGATCGCGTTGCTGCGAGAACGTGGTTATCGCGTGGGGGTGGTCAAACACACGCTGCGCGTGGGCGTGGAAACCGACCTGCCGGGCACGGACACGCACCGTTTGTGGGCGGCTGGCGCGGAGCACGTTGCCTTCGTCACGCCGGATCGTATTGTCCATACGCGGCGCTACGCCGAACTACCCCCGCTGGAAACGGCGCTGGCGGGTGTGGGAGATGTGGATCTCGTGCTGATCGAAGGCTTCAAGTACGGGTCGTACCCCAAAATCGAGGTGGTGCGGGCGGCGCGCGATCCGGCGTTGATTCCCGATTTGGAAAATCGCATCGCCTGTGTGACGGACGTGCCGGATCTGGCGTGCGGCGTCCCGAAGTTTGCTTTCGACGACGTGACAGGTCTGGCGGATTTTGTCGAGCGTGTAGTGATCCGCCGCGAGGCGTGATATGGGCCGCTGGCAAGAAATCGAACACACCGCCGATCTGGCGCTGCATCTGTGGGCCGCCGATTTGCCCGATTTGTTCGCGACAGCGGCGCAGGGGATGCTTGCGTTGTTCGTGGAAGTCGATGATAAGCAGCTGGAGACAAGGACGTTGACACTAACGGCGCTCGACGTGGAGACGTTGCTGATCGACTGGCTCAACGAACTGCTCTACTTTGTGGAAGTGCAGGGCATTGCCTTCACCATGTTCGAGTTCACCGAGCTGACGCCCACGGTGCTGACGGCGACCCTGCGCGGCGGCCCGGTGCGAGCGTACAGCGGCTACGTCAAAGCGGCGACGTTTCACGATTTGGCTGTCCTCGCCACGCCGGCGGGCTACGAGACAGAGATTGTGTTCGACACATGAGGTGCGAGATGGTACAGAAAAGCGATTTTGAGCAGATTAACGACTATGTGTGGGAATTACCGGCGGCTTACGATGGCCGGATGCGCGTGCCCGCGCGCATTTACGGCAACGAGGAAGTCTTCGAGGCGGCGTTCCGCGATAGTTCTATGACGCAGTTGATGAACGTAGCGATGCTGCCGGGGATCGTCAAGTACGCGATGGCGATGCCGGACGTGCATCAGGGCTACGGGTTCCCCATCGGCGGGGTGGCCGCTTTCCGTTGGGATGAAGGGATCATTTCTCCCGGCGGCGTCGGGTACGACATCAACTGCGGGGTGCGGATGCTGGCCTCGCAGATCGACTACGCGGCGTTGGAGCCGTATCTCAAAGACCTCATCGCCTCGATTGACCGCAATTGTCCGAGCGGGGTAGGGGGTAAGGGCGCGGTGCAACTCTCCGATAAGGAATTGGACGATGTGCTGGATCGCGGCACGGAGTGGGCGCTTTCCAAAGGCTACGCCCAGCGTGACGATCTGGAGCGCACCGAGAGCCGGGGCCGCATCGCGGGGGCGCAGGCAGGCGCGGTTGACGCGCGCGCCAAAGAGCGCGGGCGCCCGCAGATGGGATCGCTCGGCGCGGGTAACCACTTCCTCGAAATTGATGTGGTCGATGAAGTCTACGATGTCGAGGTCGCCGACGCAATGGGGCTATCGCAGGATCGCGTTGTTGTGCAGATTCACTGCGGCTCGCGCGGCCTGGGCCACGAGGTGTGCGGGCAGTATATCCGCGTGTTGCAGGACGCGCCACGGCGCTACGGCATCGACATCCCCGACCGTGAGCTGGTCGCCGCGCCGGTGGACTCGCGCGAGGGCCGCGACTATCTGGCGGCGATGTCTGCCGCAGCCAACTATGCCTTCACCAATCGCCAAATCCTGGCGCATTTCGTGCGCCGGTCATTCGAGCAGGTGATGGCGGGCAAGGTGAAGAACTGGCATTTAACCCAGGTCTACGATGTGACGCACAACATCGCCAAGATCGAGGAACACCAGGTTGGTTCGCAGCGGATGCGGGTGATTGTGCATCGCAAGGGGGCGACGCGCGCGTTCCCACCCCGGCATCCTGAACTGCCCACCGTCTACCGCGAGATCGGGCAGCCGGTGCTCGTCCCCGGTTCGATGGGGACGGCGTCCTACGTGCTCGTGGGAACCGAGACGGCGATGGCTGAGACGTTCGGATCCACCTGTCACGGTGCGGGCCGGACGATGAGCCGCAACGCCGCACTCAAGCAGGCGCGTGGCGAGCAGGTGCGCGCTGATCTGTCGCAGCAGGGTATCATGGTGCGCACTGGGAGTCTCAAAGGTCTGGCTGAGGAAGCGCCGTATGCCTACAAGGACGTGGATATCGTTGTGGATTCGGTGTCCGGCGCGGGACTGGCGCGGAAAGTGGCGCGTGTGCGCCCGGTGGCGGTGATCAAGGGGTGAGGCTCTTCACTTTTGTCAGCAGATTAAGCAGATGAAGCAGGTTTTTTGACAGATAGAAATCTGCTTCATCTGCTGACCTGATGGTGTTTCCCGGCCCGGCTTTTGCGTCCGAGCTTACTTATGCATCAGTTCGTCTTTCATCGCCACGCCCAGACGGCGAATGCCTTCGACGATCATCTCCGGTTGCGCATTGGAGAAATTGAGCCGCATCGCGTCGTCCCCGCCATCTTCATACGGGAAGAAATTCACGCCTGGCACGTAAGCCACCTTCTTTTCTACTGCCTTTGGGAAGAAAGCCAATGTATCGATAGGACTGGGAACCCGTGCCCACAAGAACAGCCCGCCCTGGGGCGTCGTCCAACTTGAGCCTTCAGGCCAAAACACAGTGAGTGCATCAAGCATCAGATCGCGCCGTTCGCCGTAGACCTTGCGTAGCATGCGCACGTGAGCCTTCAAAATGCCCCGCTGGGCCACGTCGTTGGCGACCATCTGGTCGAAAGTGCTGGTGTGTAAGTCCGACCCTTGCTTAGCCTGCACCAACCGGTGAATGATCTCGGCGGGGGCGACGATCCAGCCAATCCGTAGACCTGGTGTCAGCGTTTTGGAGAAAGTCCCCAGGTAGATGGTGCGTTCCGGCGCTAACGCCACAATGGGAATGACATCCTCACCCGTATACCGCAACGCGCCATAGGGATCATCTTCCACGATGATGAGATCATACTTCCGCGCAATTTCTACTAGCAGACGACGGCGCTCTTCCGGCAAGGTGGTACCAGCCGGGTTGTGGAAATTGGGGAGGACATAGATGAACCGGACGGGCGTTTTCTTGAGCGCGTCTTCCAGCAACTCGACCTGCATCCCCTGATCGTCTATCGGGACGGTAAGAAATTCTGCTTCGTAGGCGCGCCACGATTGAATCGCGCCCAGGTAGGTGGGACGCTCCGTCAGCACGTAAGTCCCCGCATCGATAAAGATTTTCCCAATTAGGTCCAGAGCCTGTTGTGAGCCTGTGGTAATAAGAATGTTATCCGGGTTATGCTGGATGCCATATTTTGCCATAGCGTCGGCCAGGTACTCACGCAAAGAGCGATGGCCTTCGGTCGTACTGTATTGCAGGGCTGACTTGGGTGATTCGCGCAACAGAAAACTGCATGCCTCTTCAATCTCTCGCACCGGGAAAAGCTCGGGAGCCGGCATACCACCACCGAAAGAGATGACATCGGGTTGTTGCGTGAGCTTGAGCAGTTCTCGGATGGCGGAGCCTTTCATTTTCTGCGTACGCCGTGCTAAAAAGCGTTCCCAGTTAACCTGCTCGCCTGCCGAATTTGCATAAACGGTCATAGTTACCTCCTGATGTATGATGAAAGAGCCTGTCAAGTACTTGACAGGCTCTCATATACGCGAGTATGTTCCAGGCTGAACAAGCCTAGATAGACAAAAAAGCAAACTGTAACCCATAAGTAGAATTGAACCACAGTGTTTCGTCTCCTGCACTTTTATTGTATGCCAGGGCAAGGTTATCGTCAAACGTTATCTGTGCCTGAATGATGTGACTTTCCTCAGAAAAGACTACAAAATCTTCATATGCCTATATCTTACGGATTTCGTGTTCGGGGCAGGGATTTATTCAACCATGCATCTCGTAAGACTTTTGTAGTCTGGCGCCGCCTGCCTTAACTTGCTCTGTCTGTTCCCTATGCTAAAATGTGACTGTTAGTTCGCGATGAATCGAATGTGAGGTTGAGAGAATGAAAGCCGAGCGCGCCAATCGCGTTTTTGCTGTCTACCTGGTGTTGACCGATATGGCTATGGCCGCCTTAGCCTTTAGTTTGGCGTATATTCTGCGCCAGCTATTGCCGTTTCCCGTACCGGCAGAAGGGATGGAATCTTTCGGCGCGCACATCCCTATGCTGTTCATCCACGTCTTCTCGGTGCTGGCAGTGTTTTTGTCCTTCCGGCTCTATAGTTTGCGGCGCAGTTCGCGGGTGGATGAGTTTTACGCGATTGTCGCTGCTGCGGCCGTGGGAACGTTGATGGGAGTGGCTCTGGCCTCGCTGGGCTTGCGTAACTTTGTGGTGGGGCAGGACTATTCCCGCGCGATGGTGGTATACGCCTGGTTGCTGTCAACGCTGCTGACGGTGGTGGGGCGGCTGTTTAACAGTTGGTTGCGCCAGCACTTGATCCGTCGAGGATGGGGACGGCGGCGGGTGCTCATCGTGGGAACTGGGGACGTCGCCCGTATGATCCTGCAAAAGATCATGTGGACGCCTGAATTGGGCTACGACGTGGTGGGACTGGTGAGTTTCCACGAGACGGACCAAAGAGCGTTGTTGGAAGTCCCTGTGGTGGGGGCGGCGGACAATCTGGGCCAGATTATCGAAGCGCAGCAGGCTGACGAGGTCGTCATCGCTCTGCCGGAAGAAACGTCACACAACGACATTCTGTGGCTGATTTCCGAGTGCGAACGGGGTCGGGTTACGATTCGCGTCTACCCCGACCTGTTCCAGATCATGGCTGGCCCGGTCAGCATTGGTGAAATGGGCGGCATTCCTATCTTAACCGTTCGTGATATTGCTATGACTGGTTGGCGTCGCACCGCCAAACGGTTGATGGACATCGTGGGGGCGGCGGCAGGGCTTATCGCCCTCTCGCCTTTGATGATTTTGACTGCGATTATCATCAAATTGGAATCTCCTGGCCCGGTTTTCTTCGTACAGGAGCGCATGGGCCTGGACGCTAAGCCGTTCCCGATTCTTAAGTTTCGCTCGATGCGGGCGGATGCGGAGAAGTTTGGTACCTGGACCGCTGAAAATGATCCGCGCCGCACTAAAATCGGGGCGTTATTGCGCAAGACAAATATCGACGAATTCCCACAGTTGATCAACATTCTTGTGGGCGATATGAGCCTTGTCGGTCCGCGCCCAGAGCAACCTTACTACGTCGAGCAATTTCGTCGCAGTATTCCGCGTTATATGGATCGCCACCGCGAGAAGGCCGGTCTGACCGGTTGGGCGGCGGTCAATGGCTACCGGCAGGATACGTCGATTATCGAGCGCACGAAGTACGATTTATGGTACATCGAAAATTGGTCGCTGCTGCTGGATATCAAGATTATCATTCGTACTATTTTGCAGTTTTTCCATTCCCCTAATGCTTATTAGGATGGAGCAGCTCTTTGTGCCATTTGACTTTGGACTAACAATTCATGACTAATAAACTATCGTCCGGCACCGTCCCTTCAGCCTTATACACCGAGCATTACTTCCTAGGTGTGTGTGAGGGTTACCAGGAATTTCTTTCCAGTGAAGGCGCATACCTTTCGCAGCGTTTGGCCGAGGCGCTGACTGTGGCGGGGATCGCACCAGGTATGGCGGTGCTGGATGTGGGCTGCGGACGCGGTGAGATACTGCGTCAAACCAGCCGTTTGGGCGCGCGCGCCTTTGGCATCGATTACGCTGAGGCTGCTGTGCGACTCTCCCAGCGGATTGCGGCTGAGGTGGTCGATCAGGGCGGGGAGGCAGGTATTTACCAGGCGTCGGCGTTGTTCTTGCCCTTCGAGGCGGAGACGTTCGATCGAGTGCTGATGTTCGACATCGTCGAGCACCTCTATCCGGCGGAACTGGCGGTGGCACTGGCGGAGGCGCGTCGAGTGCTCAAGCAGGGAGGACGAATCATCGTGCATACAGCTCCGAACGTGTGGTACGACCGGTATGCCTATCCGATGGTGCGCCTGGTGCGTGTCGTGATGGGGCAAGGAGCGCGTTATCCCAAAAATCCGCGTGAGATCATCCCCGAAAACGTTTACGTACATGTCAACGAGCAGTCGATGTTCAGCCTGGGGCGGAATTTGCGCCGGAGCGGATTCAAGGGCGTGAAATCGTGGTTGAGTACGCCGCCGCAGTTCCGGCATGAGAACGTTGTCTTCCGTCTGGCGCGCTGGCTGTTGTTCACCGTGCCGCCTTTCAGCTGGTTTTTCGAGCGCGAAGTCTTCGCCGTGGGAGAGAAGTGAACGCTATAGTTGGTTTTGCGGGCATGAAGTCTTTACTGTGGAGAAAAGATGAAAGACCACCGCTATGTCGATGAGTTGAGTCTGGAAGAACTGGAAGAGGCGTTGCGGGTGCGACGGCGCGAAGAACGGATGAAGCGCATGCAAGGCAAGTCCGCGTCGAACACCGTCAAGCCTGTTGATCCACTCCGTGGCCAAACCGCGCCCCCGGTGCAGCGTCTCGACGCGGCGCGACCCGCCGCCGGCGATACAGCCTCCATTCCACGCTACAGCGCCATCGTCGAATCCGGCAATCTCAAACGCGCGCGCCGTCCGATCAAATGGCGCTGGATTGGGGACCGGCTATTGTTGTTGGTGGAGCTACTGGCGTTGATGGGCTTTGTGCTGGTCGTGGCACGTATGGTCACGACGGTGCAGGGGATTAACGAGGAAAGCCGGGCCATCCAGGCACCCCCCACACCTACGACGATGCCCTTTATTGGTGTAGTGGTGCTGCCCGGTGGGCACACCCCACCGGACGCGCAGCGGTTCTCGGAGCCGGCGCCGATTCCGGCGCACTTGCAGGGCTTGGTGGCGCAGATCACGCCGCTGCCTGTGCCTACACCTGGCCCGGAACATCCGCAGCGTATCGTAATCCCCGTGATCGATGTGGACGCGCCGGTGGTCAAGGGTGATGATTGGGAGTCGCTCAAGAAAGGGGCCGGGCATCACATTGGCAGCGTCAATCCCGGTGAGCGTGGCAACTGCGTTATTTCGGCGCACAACGACATCTATGGCGAGATTTTCCGGGACTTGCCGAAGATGAACATCGGCGATGAAATTCTGCTGCATACCCAGACGCAGGCCTATCGTTATGTTGTTGAACAAACGCGTATCATCGAACCGACTGAGGTGAGTGTGATGGCCTCGACGAGCAGCCCAGTGCTGACCTTGATCTCCTGCTATCCTTACAGCATCGATACCCACCGCATCGTCGTCATTGCGGCGCTGAAGCCACAATGAGCGGCGTTTACTCCCCGAATTTGCGCAGGGTGACGTCCGAGTCGAATTCTGAGAGCTGTCCGGTTACGGTAAACAGGATGCGTTCACAGATGTTCGATACTCGGTCGGCGGCGCGTTCGAGGTTGTGTGCGGCCCACAGTAAGTAGTTCGCCTGCTCGGTGTTTGCGGGGTCTGCCAGGATGAAGGTCATCAATTCACTGTAGATTTGTTCGTAAAGCCGATCCACCTCGTCATCATCGGCGGGGATGGTGCGCGCCGCCTCTACATCCTGTTGCACAAATGCATCCAGTGAACGGCGCAGCATGACCAGTGCTTTTTCGGCCATCAAGGGGATGTCAATCAGCGGCTTGAGCAGCGGTTTCTCACCGATAAGCAAGTTAATTTTGGCAATCCCCTTCGCGTAGTCTCCGATGCGTTCCAGCTCGGTAGAGATTTCCAGGATTGCGGCAAGCGTGCGCAGATCGCGCGCTACCGGTTGATGCAGCGCAATCAGGGCCAGGGTTTGGCTCTCGATGGCATAGCGTTTGGTGTTGATTTGGATATCGTGTTCGATGAGGCGTTTCGAGCCTTCCATGTCACGGCGTTTGAGGAGATCGATAGACGTCATCATAGCCTCTTCAACCATGCTGCCCATAATCAGGACTTGATCCTGGAGCAGTTGTAGTTCGCGTTCGAAGGTTTGTCTAGGACTGGACATATTCACCTCAGATTCTTTTCTGTCACAAAGATGAGCCTCTTCCCTTGCGCCTGGCCATGTTGGACAGTTTGTAGCTGCATGATCGCACACGGTGACGATTAAGTCAAATGCTCCGTGTGATCAACTTCATGGCTATTATACTCGTTTCAGTGCTTTTGCCTCGCCTGCGCAAGGGTGATTTTCACCCGAATCGTGACGATTGTACCACGCCGGGGGTAAGATAATTTCAACAGCAGGTTAACGTTCTGTTAAAGGTGACAGGGTCGCGTGCACTTGCAAAAACCGGCAAGTCGTGGACAATAGAGTGGAATTCAACAAATTGAGGAGTTATTGAGTATGGCAAAGAAGACCAAAAAATACAGCAATGGAGGTCCGCGTCTCTCCGAACGTCAACTTTATCAACCGGGTGTAGGTGGCATTGCGGGAGCGACCGTGGCCGCCGTGCCGGTCAAAGCATCTGCGTCGGTTGCAGCCCAGCCGGCCGATGAGGACCTGGCAGCAGAATACCGCTACGTGCTGACCGATCTCACGAAGATCGCATGGCTGGCGTTGGCTATGTTGGTGCTGCTCGTCGCTTTAGCGTTTATCGTTGTGTAGATGCAGAGCTTTTAATCGTTGTGCGTAGTTGAGGTTTAGCATTTGTTGAGGAGAGCGTAAGCGCTCTCCTCAACACTTTGTAGGAACGGTTAACTGCAGTTCGTGCTTCTGGCCTACGAGCCAGCTCAGGCTCGTATCGGCCAGCAACATCAACCAGATGTTTTGCGTTTGGATGAAGAACATAGCACTCAATACGGCCAGACCCACGCGGATGAGGAGATCGCGCCCGCGTGTGGTCGATTGCAGATCGGTCCAGCGGGCCGGATTGAGCAGGGCCTCGGCGGTGACCGGCAGCAGACCAACCCATGCCCCCATCCCCACGCCCAGCAGCAGTACGAAAGGCTCGCGATAGAATGCCCAGTGTACTTGATGATACACTGCCTCACGCAGCGCTGTGCTTAGACTGCGCCGGGTTGTGTGTGGTGGCGATAGGCGTTTGATGGTTTGGTCGGCGATAATAACGAGCGTCCAAAAGCCGGTGGCCAAGGCGCACGTCCAGCCGAGATCGCGCACCCAAGTGGTCCAGATACTGGAAGCCGAGGAAAGTGATTGGTCGGCAGTAGCCCAGAAGAAGGATTTGAGTCCCAGTCCGCTGGGGGTCAATGCCCCGCGCCATAACAGCGCCGCTGCCGGTATGCCTACGGCATAGAGCAATCGCAGAGGATGGATGATCCAGGGCATTTCCCACACAGGTCGCTGTGAGGCGGTGTTGGCATCCGTGCGACGTCCCAGCAGATGGGGACGCTCTAGAAGCCAGCGGAGGGCGCTGGCGAGCAACGCAATCACCAGCGAAACATTCAACCACACCCAACGTTCGAGTAAGGCGTTTTCGGTACTCAATGGTCGCTTTCATCCGGTGAGTCGACCGGGATGGTGACGGTGACTTTGGTGCCCTGTCCCGGTGCAGATCTGACGATTGTCTTACCCTTGACCAGGGTGGCGCGCTCACGTAGGTTAATCATCCCCAGGCTACCGCGGCTGGAATAGTTGGCCTCCATCGCGGCGACATCGAAGCCCACGCCATCGTCTTCGATTTCTGCGACGACGTTCATTCCGCGTTGGGTGAGGCGAATCCACAGGTTTTTCGCCTTGGCGTATTTGCGCACGTTGGTGGTGGCCTCGTCGGTGATGTAGAAAATCGCGCCCTGCGCTTCTTTGTTGAGCAGCGCTTCCGCTTCTTTGCTCAACTCCAGATGGATGACTGGGAGCGGGTCTGTTTCGCTGACCTTTTGTTTGAGTTGTTCCAATGCCGGGATGAGGCCCTGTGTTTCCAGAATGAGTGGCCGTAAGGTGAACAACATCTGGCGTATTTCTTTGGTCGTTTTGCGGGCCAGATCCTCCAGTTGTTGTAGTTCCTCGATGGATTTGGCTGGTTCGCGTTCTACCAGCATGCGGATGTAGTTGAGGCGCATCGCAATGGCGGCGATTGTCTGCGTTGGGCCATCGTGCAGGTTGCGCGCTAGTTTCTTGCGCGCGTCCTCTTCCACGGTCACCAGCCGGTCTTTCTCTTCCATCAGGTTTTGGTAGAGGTTGGCATTTTGAATCGCCATAACGGCCTGGTTGCAGATGGCGACCAGCAAATCCTGGAAGTCGGGGGAGTAGGTTTCCGGTTCTGGGCTGCCCAGGATCAGTAGCCCGTAGCTCTCAAATCCGGCGCGCAGCGGTACGACAATGGCTTGCTGGCAGCCATGCATCGCCAGAATCTTATGGAGTTCCGGGTCCTCTTTAGGGTTGTCGATGACAACCGGGTCTGTCTTTTCGATGGCTTCGGCCAAGATGCCTTCTTGCGCGGGCAGTCGCATTCGCTCATCTTGCGTCGAAATTCCCCTGGCCTTCGCCACATAGAGGGTTTGGTCCATCCCGAAGAGGAGAATCATGCCCACCTGGGTGATCTCTTTGTCACCGGAGAAGAATTCCCGTAACCCGGCATTACTCACATCCAGCGCTGCTTCCAGCACGCGCTCATAGTTGAGTGTGGCGCTCAATGTGCTGGCGAGTTCAAAAATCAGACGGACCTTCTGATGGGCCGATTCCAGCTCTGTTTGCGCTTCGTGTTCCTGCTTTTCGCGTTCAGAGATCAATGCCTGCTTGATGCGCACTCCGACCTGGCTCAACGCGCCACCTGCCAGCAGAAGGACAATCCCGTTGATGAGATAGGGCAACCCACGCAGCATCAACTCGTTCAGTGGCATGGTCAGAGAGAATTGGTGCTGGTTCCACGTAATGGCCCAATAAGCCAGAACAATACCGAACACCACAGCGAGGCCATACAACTGCGTGAATCGCAATGCCGCCGTGACCATCGGAATCAGCGAGACAAACAACAGCGGACTCTCTGCCCCGCCCGATCCGGCGATGAATCCCAATGTCAGGCCGATATCTTGAATTAGCATGACGTTTTTGACTGCCGGCCCCAGTGCATTTTTGAACAGCGTAATCATGGCGATGACGTTGGCGACCCCGCCGACAACGAGTAGCGCAACGATTGCGCTCGGAAATTCTGTCGCGCTGAATATTGTATTGATGCCGATGACACCGGCAATCGTGACCAAGAAGAGCCATCTCAGGCTGACGAAGAGCCATTCGATTTTGACCTCTGATTCGCTCATCGGAGCACTGGCGTTCTGATCTTGAGAGGGTTTTCTATCCTTCGCACGCGAGGCGCGTGTTTGTTTGACGACCCCATTGCCGGCGGGAGTATCTTTTGCGCGCTTCTGTTTTGTCGTTTTCTTGTTCATAATTTAGGATTTTCGTCTTTATATCGAGAAACGGACGTGAATAACATCGCCATCTTGGACGATGTAGTCTTTGCCTTCCAGACGGACTTTACCCACCTTGCGGGCTGCTGCCATAGTGCCTTCTGCGATGTGGTCGGCGTAGCTGATGACCTCCGCGCGAATGAATCCTTTCGCCAGGTCTGTGTGGATGACGCCAGCCGCCTCCTGAGCGTGGGTGCCGACACGCACGTTCCAGGCACGCACCTCATCTTCGCCGACGGTGAAAAACGATTGCAAGCCCACGATTTTGTAGGAAGCCTGAATCACGCGCGTGCGTGCCAGTTCGGTAATGCCAAACTCATTCATAAAGTCGGCTACTTCGTCTTCGGGAAGCTGGCTGATTTCCATCTCGAGCCTGCCTTGCATGGTGAGTGTCACCGAGTGTTTGTGTTCGTACGTGATGAGGTCGGCGGGATCGACAGGGTCCTCGCCAGCATTAAGCAGAATCAGCACCGGTTTGAGTGTCAGCAGGCTAAAGCCACGCAGGCCCGTGACTTCCTCTGTGGTGAGGTCCAGGTCGCGCAATGGAGTCCCGACATTCAGAGCCGCGTGCAAACGTTGGAAAAGCTCTTGATTCTCCAAAAGTGCCTTCCGTTCGTCACCCCGTGCGCCCTTGTGAAGTCCCTCATTGATGCGTGCCAGGCGATTTTCGACGGTCAACATATCGGCCAGCAAAAACTCACCATCCAGCGTCTCCACATCGCGTTGCGGGTTGATACTGCCGGATAAGTGGGGGACGAGGTCGTTTTCGAAAACGCGCACCACGTGGACGAAGGCGTCCATTGGGGCAATCTTGTTGCGTAGTTCGCCGGTCAGCCCGGTTTTGCCCAAATCTTGATCCAGGCCGGCGACATCGGTATAGGTAACCTTAGCATAGGTGGTTTTGCGTGGGTTGTACATCTTGCTCAGTGTGCCGACGCGTACATCCGGCACATCGACCACCATGCTGAAAAGTTCCAGACGTCCACTAGAGGCGACGGTTGTGGGGCGGTCGGCTCCTGTGAGCGCGTTGAAGACGGTCGTTTTCCCGCTGGATGGCAACCCGATAATCCCCAGTTCCATAAGCAGCTCCTTAGTTTGTCATAGTCTGACGCAATTATTATACTACTTTTTAACTGCGCGGTAATGACTCGGGCTAGAGACCTTGCCGTGATCCTGACATAGGAACGGCTCGGCCTTTCGCGTAAAATACGTGATGTCACTGCTATTGTAACACAACTGGGGTTATTAGGAAACTCCCTTTTCCATTGTCGTCAAGTCACACGTTTACCGGTGACGCGTTCGTTGGGGGTATAATCGGTTCAGAGAGAATCTTACTTACCATGGATAGGAACTCTTTGGGGTTGAAGGGCATCAAAAGGTAATGATTCGGATAGAGGTTATGGATAACGTTGCTGCATATTTCGGGGTATATCAAAGGATTAATCGTGCTGATGATGAGCACCGGGATATGCTGGAGGAAATCGTCATTCAGCATTATCTCGTAGAGTTCGCAGCCGTTGATGTCCGGGCGCATCAGATTCTGGATAAACAAATCGATGTCACCCTTCCGCAGAATACTCAATGCCGTATCGGAACTGGTGGTGTAGACAAATTCATGGCCTGCCCGGCGAAGCAAAAGTTGGAGCAGGTTAAGAATTTCAGATTCGGCGTGCAAACCCAGAATTTTTGCCACGCATAACACCTCATATGCTGCAGATTGCGAACACTTTATAACGATTTAACAACTTTTGCATCTTTATATTATACTGGACAAACTTTAGAGTGTATATAGGAGGTCAGTACCGGGATTTTTGGACCTCACCTAGGGCGCATCCTTCTGGTGATTATCCCATCTCACCGCAGAAAACGCTGAGACCGCAGAGAGATACAAAAAAGAGTTTTCTCTGCGCACTTTGCGCCCTCCGTGGTCAATGAAATAAGGTGTGTCTTGCAACACTGGGTAATCACCAGGCATTCTTTCGCTTGACCTTCCACACACTAGAGTATATCATGAATCAAGGAATAGCAGTCATTCATTAGGAGGTGTGTCCATGAAGCGAGTGCTTGCTGTTATATGCATTGTAGTGGTGCTGTTGGTTCCAATGACCGGGATGGTTTCCGCGCAACCGGTTGTAGCGGCCGAAACCATACATATCGTCCAGCCGGGACAGACGTTGTTCAGTATTGCCCGGTTGTATGGCGTTGATATCTGGGCTTTGGCGCGTGCGAACAACATCGTTAATCCCAACCGGATCTATGTGGGACAGCGCCTGGTGATTCCGGCTAAGGCCACAACACCGGCGTCCAATGTCTATATAGTTAGAGTCGGCGATACGCTATACAGCATCGCGCGTGCCTATAAGACCACAGCTTGGGCCATTGCACAGGCTAACGGCATTTATGACATGAACCACATTTATGTGGGTCAGCAGCTTGTCATTCCTGGTGTTGCGCCTGCGCCTGCACCCACGCCTGCGCCAGCCTCGCCGCCAGCCGCCAGCGCGCGATGGCGTGGCGCATATTACGCCAATGTCGATCTCTCCGGCGAGCCACTTTTTGTGCGCAACGATGCCGGAATCAATTTCCGTTGGGGACTGCGTTCTCCGGATACGTCCCTCAACACCGATCACTTCTCTGTGCGCTGGACACGGACTGTCAGCTTTCGCGGCGGTCTGTACCGCTTTACGATGGTTGCGGATGATGGCGCGCGTGTCTGGGTGGGCGATAAGCTCGTGATCGATCAATGGCGGGTGCAGCCGGAGACCGCCTTCACGGCAGAAGTCACTTTGACGGCTGGCAATCATCCCATTACCGTTGAGTACTTCGACGACACTGGTAACGCTATCGCGCAATTTTCCTTTGTCCGTCTCGGGGCTGCGTCTGTGACGCCAACGCCGTCGGCAACAGCGCCCTCTACTGCACCTACCGATGCGTGGCGCGGAGAGTACTTCGGCAACGTGGACTTGAGCGGTAACCCCATTCTTACCCGCTCTGACTCGTACATTGGTTTCGATTGGGCATTGGGTTCGCCCGATCCTGCTGTCCCGCAGGATTACTTTGGGGTGCGTTGGACGCGCAAAATCACCTTCGATAAGGGAAGGTATGCGTTCTGCGCCATGGCCGATGACGGCGTGCGTTTGTACGTCGATGGCGTACGACTCGTCGACGAATGGCATCCCTCCAATGCCCTGTCTTACTGTGGGACAACTGAGCTTGCCAAGGGTGCGCACGAAGTGAAAGTGGAGTATTACGAGGATGGTGGCCAGGCACTGATCTATGTGTGGTGGGAGAAACGCTAAAATCGGTTGACTTTTCGCCAAAACAAGGTATCACTTAATCAGTTTTGTTTGGGGGGAGAGGGTTGTCTCTTTCCCCCCATTCTATTCTGTTAGGGGGGATTTGTCTAATCTTGCGCAAGGTGGCGATGCGATGAATGTTGTTTTGCTATCATCTTACTTTCCACCCAACTACTATCATTTCGCCGTGGCATTGCGCCAGAATAGCGTCAATGTTCTGGGGTTGGGTGATGCCCCTTACGGTGATTTGCGCTTCGAGCTGCGGTCGGCACTCTCGGAATACTATCGCGTGGATGACCTGCATCGTTACGATGATTTGATCCGTGCTTGTGGTTACTTCACACACCGCCATGGCAAATTGGACCGTATCGAATCGCACAATGAGTATTGGTTAGAAACCGACGCCCGCTTGCGTACCGATTTCAACATCACTGGCCCCAAGTCAAACGAGTTAGTTTGGGTAAAGCAAAAATCGAAGATGAAGCAAATCTTTGTCCAGGCCGGCATCGACGTTGCTCCTGGCCTGGTGGTGCGCACGCCTGAGGAGGCCGAGCAGTTTATTGCCCAAGTGGGCTATCCCGTTGTTGCCAAGCCAGATACAGGCGTCGGCGCTAGCGGAACGTACAAGTTGCTTAATGACGTCGACTTGGCACAGTTCTTCGCAGCGAAACCGGCGGCGGATTATCTGTTCGAGGCCTTTGTCTCTGGTGCACTTTACTCCTTCGACGGGTTGGTGGATCGAGAGGGTAACGTCGTCTTCTGCACGTCCCACTTATTCAGCCAGGGTATCATGGAAACCGTCAACGAGGGGCACGACCTTTACTATTATTCCTTGCGCGAGCTTCCGACCGGTCTCGAGGATGCGGGGCGGCGTGCAGTAGCGGCATTCAACTTGCGTGAACGTTTCTTCCATATCGAGTTCTTTCATCTGGACGATGGGCGTTGGATAGCCTTGGAAGTTAACATGCGCCCGCCCGGTGGTATGACGACGGATATGTTCAACTACGCCAACGATATTGATCTTTACCGGGAATGGGCGAACATTGTGGCATTTGGTAGCTTTCAGGCGCAGTATACGCGCCCCTATCATTGCGCTTACACTGGACGCCGGAGGACACGCACGTACCGCCTGGCCCACGCCGATGTGTTGAGCCGTTATGGCCATCTTATCCCCGAGCACGGCCCGATGAGCGACGTTCTGGCACCTGCATTGGGGCATTATGGCTATCTCTTCCGTTCCTCTGATCTTGACCAACTGCAACAGGTCATCGCGGACGTCCTGGCAGTTTGAGCGTGTGGAGGATGTATGGACGTTGAGTATTACAAGTTGTGGAGCCGGCGTCTCGGCCAGGATATGGAGTTTAAAGCTTACGGTCACACAGGCAAACCGCTGATCGTTTTCCCTTCCGCGTGTGGTCGCTTTTACGAATTCGAGGATTTCGGCATGGTCGACGCGGTCGCTTCGTTTATCGAGGCCGGCCGGGTGCGACTGTACACACTCGATAGCATCGATTGCGAGGCCTGGCTGGCGCATTGGATGTACCCCGGTGACCGCGGCCTGCGTCACGAGCAGTATGAGGATTACGTGATGCAGGAGGTACTGTCGTTTATCCGTGAACACAGTGGTTATAAGGAAAAGTATATGACGGTTGGGTGCAGCATGGGGGCCTATCACGCAGCCAACTTTTTCTTCAAACACCCGGATTCCTTCGATGGTGTGATTGCGCTGAGCGGCATATACGGGCCGGAACACTTTGTGGGCAACTATATGGACGACGCTGTCTATTTCAACTTTCCATTGTGCTATCTACCGCGTTTGACCGATTCTGCGTTCCTGGAACAATTTCGGCGTAGCCAGATCGTCATCTGCGTAGGGCAGGGGGCATGGGAAGAAGACAGCCTGCGTGAGACGCGCGCGTTGGAAGTGGTCTTGCATAATCTGGATGTTCCCGCCCGGTTCGACTATTGGGGACTGGATGTCGATCACGACTGGCCTTGGTGGCGCAAGCAATTACCCTACTTATTGGAGAAATGTGTATGATACAACCCTTCGTTACCGTCCCGCTGCGTGAGCAAATCGCGGAACTTGTCCGCGCAGGATTGCGGGACGTCCAGACGGCCGGCGCTTTGCCGGCTTTTGATATCCCTGAAACCATCCCCGTCGATCAGACCCGCCACGAGACGCACGGCGATTACGCTTCGCCGGTGTGTATGGGACTGGCGAAAGTGCTCCGCCGCGCGCCCTTGCAGATCGCGCAGGTCGTTGCACAGCACATCCCCGCCGCCGACTTCGTCGCGCAAGTCGAAGTCGCGCCGCCGGGCTACCTCAACTTCACGCTCTCGACGGACTGGGTGGCGCGGCAAGTCCCAGTCATCCTCGAAGCTGGAGAAGCGTGGGGGAACGTCGCCCTGGGTGCGGGCCAACGCGCGCAAGTTGAGTTCGTCAGCGCCAACCCCACCGGACCGATTACGATTGGCTCGGCGCGCAATGCCGTCATCGGCGACACACTGGCCTCTGTGCTGAATGCCGCGGGTTATGCCGTCGAGCGCGAGTATTACGTCAACGACGCGGGTTCCAAAGTCCGCAACTTCGGCGCGAGCATTTTTTCCCGCTACGCCAACCTGCTCGGCGAGGACGTCCCCTTCCCGGAGCAAGGCTATCCCGCTGCCTACGTCACCGAACTGGCGCAGCGCGCCCAGGCCGAATTCGGCGACCGTTATCTTGCGCAGGCGCGTGACGTGGCCATCCGCGCGCTCGGCCTGTGGGGCATCGGCCGCATCCTCGACAGCGTGCGTGATGACCTGGCGCACTTGCGCGTCCACTTCGATAGCTGGTTCAGCGAGAAGTCGCTCTACGAAAGCGGTCTGTTCGACGTGATGATGGCGAAACTCCACGACGGCGGCTACGTCGTCGAATATGATGACGCCACATGGTTTCGCCACCCCGACCTGGAGAAAGACGCCGTGCTCATCCGTTCGCCGCAGGTCATCCCCGATCCGGAAGATCGCCCGACGTATCTGGCGTCGGATATCCCGTACCTGTGGAACAAGATCGTAGAACGCGGCTTCGACAAGGCCATCTACGTGTGGGGCGCGGATCACCACGGCGATGTGCCGCGTGTCCAAGCGGCAGCGCGAGCGCTTGGTGTCAACGTCGATCAGCTGGTGTTCATTATTTACCAGATGGTGACGCTGCTGCGCGGTGGGCAGGAAGTGCGCATGTCCAAAAGCTCCGGCGAATTCGTCACCCTGCGCGAATTGGTGGATGAGGTCGGACCGGACCCGATCCGCTTTATGATGCTCACGCGCACTGTGGATGTCACGCTGGATTTCGATCTTGATCTGGCGGTGGAGCAGTCGGATCGCAACCCCGTCTACTATGTGCAGTACGCGCACACGCGTATCGCCGGTGTGCTGCGCAAGGCTGTCGAGGAGGGTTGCGAACTCGACGCGCCCGGCGATCCCGCCCTGCTCACGCATCCGAGCGAATTGGCGCTCATCCGCAAGATGCTGGCGCTGCCCGAAGTCATCACCCTGGCGGCGAACGGCATGGCGCCGCATGTCCTGACGTTCTACGCGACCGAGCTGGCGTCGCTGTTCCATGCCTTCTACCGCGACTGCCGCGTCGTCTCGACGTTGCCCGAAGATGCTGCGCTTACCCAAGCGCGCCTTATGCTGGCCCGCGCCGCGCAGCATGTCCTCGCTCGCGTTCTGCATCTTATGGGTATGGACGCACCCGAACGTATGTAATCTCGGTAGACAGTAGACAGGGCTTGCCCCCGTCTACCGTCTACCTCACAAGGAGCTATCATGGGACTCAAACCTGACCACTGGATTCGCAAAATGGCGTTGGAACATCAAATGATCGATCCGTTTTTTGATGGGCAAAAGCGCAACGGGGTGATCTCTTACGGCCTGTCCTCATATGGCTACGACATCCGCGTTGCTGATGAGTTCAAGGTGTTCACCTCTGGAGTGGGGGATCTATCGGTCGTTGATCCCAAGCAGATGGATACGCGCGCGATGATCGATTTTATGGGCGATGTTTGTATCATCCCGCCCAACTCCTTCGCCTTGGCCCGCAGTCTCGAATACATGCGTATGCCGCGCAATGTGCTAGGGGCCGTGCTCGGAAAATCGACGTATGCGCGCTGTGGTATCGTGACGAATTTTACGCCCCTGGAGCCGGGCTGGCACGGCTTTATCACCATTGAGATCAGCAACACGACGCCGCTCCCGGCGAAAATCTACGCCAACGAAGGCATTGCGCAAGTGTTGTTCTTCGAAGGCGATGAGCCGTGCGAAATCTCCTACGCCGACAAAAAGGGCAAATACCAGGGCCAGCAAGGCGTTGTGCTTCCACGGTTGTGATATGGAGTAAGAGTTAAGAGTCAGGAGGCGGGTGGAATAACTGGTCGAGCACATACTTCGCTACTCGCCACTCGCTACTCGCCATTTGCTATGAAACTGCGTATCGCGCTAATTCTGAGTCTGCTCGCGTCGTTGGTGAGCGTCTTTGCGCTGGCGACGTGGTTGGCGCGCTATGCATTGTTCAGTCCAGTTTTTTACCAGCACTGGCTGCGTGAAAGCGATTTCGTCTCGCGGGCCAGCGCCGCGCTCGCTGTAGACCTGCCGCGCCAGATTCCCGCCGAATTGTGGTCGCCGTGGGTCTCGCGCGAGCCGGAAACGCTGCGCACGCTTTTTGATACCGCGTTGGCGACCGTGGATCTCGAGACGGCAGTGATGCGCCTGGGGCCGGCCTGGACGGCCTGGGCGCTTGGCGAAGCGCCATCCCCAGATCGCCTGACGCCTGACGTTGAACAGTATTTGACCGGCGCGCAAGGTGAACTCCTGCGCGATTGGCTGTGGCGCGCGCTGCCATCCTGCGAAGTGGCCGACACGGTCTACTGCATCCCTGTCAATCTCGGCGCGCATTCTGCCGTGGGGCAGCGACAGCAGGCGTGGTGGCTGGAGTATGCTGCCGATCTGACCGGCATGGTAGCCGAGGCGGAAACGGACTTGATGGCCGCGTGGCCTGGGCCTCCACCATGGTTGCGATGGGTGTGGTATGCGCCGCTTCTGGCATTGGCGCTGGCGCTCTTCGCCACTTTGATGGTGCCCGACCGCAAGCGGTGGGTGTGCATTAGTGTTCCGCTGCTCACTTCCGGGTTGATTGTCGGCACGGTTGGGCTGCTGGCCATGCTGGATACATTCCAACCGCCGGATATCCGGGCATTGTTTGGTCAGCCTTTCTCGGCTGCAACCGTGGAATTGTCTGCAGCGTTGTGGCGCGCGCTGCTGCATGTGATAGGGCCAACTTTCCTGATCGGTGGGCTACTGGCGCTGGCGCTCGGTCTGACGTGGCTTGTGTTGATTTTTGAGAGCTGGCCTGCCAAGCTATTCACCGTCGCGGGCGTGCTTGCGGCCCTGTGGGGTGTTGCGCAGTTTTACCCTGCATCCGTCTTCGCCCCGTTAACGACGGTGCGTCCGGCGTTGGCCATTGGCGCGACGCCCACGCCCTGGCCCACCTTCACCAGCACGCCAACGTTGACGCCGACGCCCTACTACTGGCCTGTCGCCGCCGGCACACCCGCGCCGACGCCGGGCGGGCCGTTTACAACAAATGCGCGGCTGTTTGGTTGTTTCCAGGCTGCGCCAGAACCTGTTCTGGCACTAGGGGCTACCGATGGCGAAGTGCGTGTCATACAGGCCGAAACCACGTCGCGCTATAGCTTCCCGGCGCTTGCTCGGGTGACGCGGATCGCCAATGCGCTGCCGCCTGCCGTTTTTGCGCTCTCTGGCTCGGCCGGGCAGATTGCTGTGGCGCAAGAGCACAATCTCTACGTGTATGCGTTTCCAGCGTGGACGCGCGTGCTGCGCAGCCGGGTCTCGGCCTTTTCGCGTATTCAAAAACTGGCCTACGTCGGTGAAGAGCAACTCGTTCTGGGACTGGAGAATGGCTATCTGTGGGTGGTGAAGCCGGAGACGGGTGGACTCGTATGGCTCTTGCAGGCACGGGAGAGTCCGGTGACGGCGTTGGCGACGCACTCTTCACCGCTGCGCGCGCTTTCGGGCGCGGCTGACGGGACGGTGCGACTATGGGATTTGGCCGAGGGCGTGGAACTAGCTGTGCTCGAAGGCCATAGCGCGCTGGTGCAGTTTGTCGCTTTTGCGCCGCAGGGCAACTACGCACTGTCGGTGGACGAAGCCGGGCAGTGGCTGCTGTGGGACTTGGCGCAGGGGGCGAAGGTGCGCCAGCGACGACCGGCGCTTGACGGTGCACTTTCGGTATTGTTGTGGCGGGATGACTTTATCCTTGGCGGGACGACGGCGGGCGATTTACTTTTCGCCGATGCGAACCTAACGATGCAGCGCCTGCGCGTCACAGACGCGGCCATCACAGCTATTGCCGTGGACGCTTCCGGTGCCGCTTTCATCGGCTCCGCTAGTGGCGAAATCTGTGTTTGGGGGGTCCTGAATTTACCCTAAAACGTTAGGGTGATATGTAGCCGGCTTTTCCCGCCTCGCGGGTCGCGCATCACGTATCATTTTTGAGGTTTTTATGACCGAACCAATACGCATCTTGCATTTCGCCGATTTGCACATCGGCATGGAGAATTATGGGCGGATTGACCCAGAATCGGGCCTTAATCGCCGCGTGGCGGATTTTTTGGAGCGACTGGACACCGTCGTAGCGTATGCCATCGATCATGCGGCCGATGTGGTGCTCTTTGCCGGAGACGCCTTCCGCACTCGCAACCCGAATCCCACCCACCAGCGCGAATTCGCACAACGCATCCATCGCCTTTCACAGGCTGAGATTCCCATCGTGCTGCTTGTGGGCAACCACGATGTGCCGGTGATGGAACAGCGTGCGTCAAGCATCGAGATCTTCGCCACGCTCGACGTGCCTTACGTGACCGTCGCTGCGCGTCCCGACCTGCTGCGTCTTGAGACGCGCCACGGCCCGCTGCAACTTGCCACGATCCCGTATCCGGTGCGCCAGCGCCTGCTCACCCGCGAGCAGTTCCGGCAGATGCGCCAGGAGGCGCTGGATCGTGCTGTAAGTGAGGCCGTCGTCGGCCTCATCGAAGGTTTTGCGGCGCGGCTTGATCCGCAGATGCCGGCGGTGCTGGTCGGACATTTCTCGGTCGATAGCGCGCATTGGGGATCGGAGCGCAGCATTATGATCGGTCGTGACGTGGCGATCCCCGTGTCTGCACTTGCCGATGCAGTGTGGGACTACGTCGCCCTGGGGCATATCCACCAGCATCAGAACCTCAACGCCGGAAATATGCCGCCAGTGGTGTACGCAGGCAGCATGGAGCGGGTAGATTTCGGCGAGGAGAAGCAGCCCAAAGGCTTCTGTTGGGTCGAAGTACAGCGCGGGACGACGACCTGGCGCTACATCGAGGTTCCGGCGCGACCTTTCATTACCATTCGTGCGGATGTGCGCCATGAGTCTAACCCGTTGCGCGCTGCTGAACGCGCCATCGCAGAGCGCGACCTTACCGGGGCGGTTGTCCGCTTGATCGTGCAGATGACGCCGGAGCAAGAGCCGCGCTTGCGGGATGTCGACCTATCCCCATTGTTGGCGAATGCCTTTTTCGCGCAGATCAATCGCGATGTGGAGCGGGCTGCTCGCGATCGGCTTGACGGTCTGGAGCCGGATGCAATGACGCCGCTGCACCTCCTGGAGCGCTATTTTCAGTCCAAAGGGAAGCCCGATGCAGAGATTGCACCTTATCTGGCGGAGGCCCAGTCGATTTTCTCCGAGGACGCCGAAGCTTGACAAATCACCGAAATCTTCTATAGTCGGGTTAGATTATCAAGGGAAGGTATAATTCGGCAGGAGATAGTGTGGTGATGAAACCCTTACAGCGCCAAGTGATGGCGGCGCTCGCGGTGGGTGGCGTACTGGCTAGTCTGCTCATTGGACAGGTAGGGGCTTTTCATTTCCCAGAACTTGCAGTCCACGAGCGTGCGTCCCAGAAGCCGGTTTACGCTCGGTCGTCTTCGGAAACCCCCGTTCTGTCATCTTATTGGAGCGTCAAAATTCTGCGTTGGGAAACCCTGATCGTGCAGGAGGCCAACCAGCGCAGCCTGGACCCCGACTTTGTCGCTTCCCTGGTGTGGCAGGAGTCGCGTGGTGAACCGGATGCGATGGGGCCGGGTGGTTCTGTTGGACTGATGCAGATCATGCCCAAGGAGGCTGGTTTCTCTTGGCGGCCTTCCAAAGAAGTCCTTATGGACCCCGCCGCCAACCTCCTTTGGGGGACGCGCACCTTGTCAATCATCATCAAACAGGGTGATGGCGATGTTTTCAACGCATTGGCAGCTTATAATGGCGGGTGGGAGCAGACGGACTCTCGCCGTCCCCGTATCTTCGCCACAACTATTCTGCGCGATTACGCGCACGCGGTGGCTTCCCGGTGTGGAACGAGTGGGCGTTGGGTGGCTTTCTTTGCGGTGAAGGGCAGTTATGTGCATGGCCCTATCTGGGTGGCAGATTCTGCCCGCTCGGATGTCTATTACTACGGGCAATCAAATGCCCTTCCAGATGGAACGCCCCTCATTGCTAATGTATCCCCGACTTCTATCGTTGCGCGTTTTACGTCCGAAGAAACCGGTGCTCCTCTGAGTGTGGGCTTGTGGCTGTACAACGTCGCTCAGGATACGTGGGATGGGTGTGCTGCATCCCGGCAGGTCACGGCGGCATTGCCACCGACGGCTGTACCTACGGTGACGCCTACCCCGAAATTTACGGTCACCCCGATGTCGACGGCGACGCCAGTACCGCAGGTCGCCACATCAACCGCCGTACCGGTGTCCACTGCTGTGCCCTGGGCATCTCCTACACCGGCGGCTGTACCACTAATCACGCCGACGCCAGAGGGCGAACTCGTCGTTGCGCTGGACGCGGTGGTGCTTGATAACGGTGCGGAGTTGCGTTCGGGGGCCACGATGTGGTGGGATCCCTCAACGGAATTGCCTGAAGGGTCGACAGTACGCGTGCTTGGCTATAATCCAGAAACGCCCGACTGGGTGTATGTTGGTACGTCGGATGGTCAAGTGAGTGGGTGGACGCAGGTTACGAATTTGCGTTTCCCTGGTTCGCTGCTCAAGCTGTCACTGGTTACGCCGGTTCCGACATTGACTCCTTCTCCCACGGCGACGTCGACTCCCACGCCCACGCCGACCGTGGCGTGTCCCGGTGGCCCGTTTCGGGCTGAAGCCTGGCCGATGAGGGCTTATCGCAGTCCTGAAGGCGGCTGGATCGCCGTTATCTATGCCCGAGGCTATGGCGGGACGTGCGAGTATACGTATCAGTGGAATGTGGACATCGAAAAAGGGCCGATGTTTGATGGGGTGTTCTTCGAGTTCCATCAAGATCGTTATGAGGCGCTGATAGGCACTGTGACAGTCTCCTCTGGCCAAGAAGAAATTGTTGTGGGGATTTATGTTCCCTCACCGTAATACCACACATCTCTAAACGACTGTAACGCGTGTAGGGGATGCGTTTCAGTTTAAAGGGCCAGGATAAACTTCCTGGCCTTTTGCGTGTATAATACGTCATTGTCATTCCAGTGCATGGAGAAGTGGAGGCGCGATGAAACCCGTAGACTTGCTCGTTCTCTCGGCGGCACAACTGTGTGTGATCCCGCCACAGACTGGCGGCCCGCAGCGCGGGGCGGGTTTGGGTGAGTTGGGCCTCATCGAAGACGGCGCGGTGGCGATTGCCGCAGGCCGGGTGGTTGCAGTGGGACCGACCCGTGAATTGGCAGTCGAGTATCACGCCATCCGCGAGATTGATGCGTGCAACAGGGTGGTCGTCCCTGGCTTCGTCGATCCGCACACGCATCTGGTGTGGATGGGCGACCGCGCGGCGGAATTCGAGCGGCGCATCGCCGGGGCGACGTATATGGAGATTATGGCGGCGGGCGGCGGGATTATGTCCACCGTGCGCGCCACGCGCGACGCTTCTGTGGATGCGCTGGTCGCAACGATGCGCCCACGTCTCGATCGGATGCTCGCTCACGGCGCGACGACCGCGGAGGTGAAGACGGGCTATGGTCTGGAGACCGCCGCAGAATTGCGCCAATTGGAGGCGATTGTCATGCTCGACCACAGTCACCCGGTCACGCTCGTGCCGACGTTCCTGGGTGCGCATGCTGTCCCCGCCGAGTACAAGGGTCGCGCTGACGCTTATGTGGATGTGGTCATCCACGAGATGCTGCCCGCCGTTGTGGAGAAATCGCGCGCGCTGGGATTGGAGCGCCTGCCTTTCTGCGACGTGTTTTGTGAAGACGGTGCATTCAATCTGGCACAGAGCCGCCGCATCCTTGAGGCGGCACAGGCCTTGGGCTTGCCGCTGAAAATTCATGTCGATGAGTTTACGGCGCTCGGTGGCGCGAGGCTGGCGGTGGAATTGGGCGCAACGTCGGCGGATCACCTGGTCACGACGACACCGGAGGACATCGCAGCGCTCGGTACGTCGGATACGGTGGCGGTGTCGCTGCCATGTACGCCTTTCGGCCTGGGGCATCATGACTATACGCCCGCTCGCGCGTTGTTGGAGGCGGGTGCTGCACTGGCGCTGGCGAGCGATTGCAATCCGGGGACGGCCTGGAATGAGTCGCTGCCCTTCGTCATCGCGTTGGCGTGTCGCTATCTGAGGCTCACGCCCGCGCAGGCGCTCGTCGCGGCAACGTTGAATGCGGCGTGCGCGCTCGGCCTGGGCGACAGGGTGGGTAGCCTCGCGCCGGGGTATGCGGGCGATTTGTTGATCCTGGATGCGCCCGATTACCGGCATCTGGGTTATCGCTTTGGCGCGAATCCCGTGGCGATGGTCGTCAAGGGCGGTGAGGTTGTGGCGGTGAACGGGCAGGTGGTAAACGGATGACCGTCGAAGTGGATCGTGACTCGACGTTCACGTTGCTCGCCGACGCCGATGGCGGGCGCATCGATAGTTTTATCGCCGAGGCGCTGCCGGACTTGTCGCGCACGGCGGTGCAGCGGCTGGTCGACGCGGGGGAGGTGACGGTGAATGAGGCTGTGCCCCGTTCGTCGTACAGGGTGCGGCGCGGCGATACGGTGGTAGTGCACATTACTCCACCACAGCCCGTGACGCTGTCCCCTGAAGTACTGCCGCTGGATATTTTGTACGAGGACGCCGACATTTTGGTGGTCAACAAGGCGGCGGGAATGGTGGTGCATCCGGGCGCGGGGAATTTGTCTGGCACGCTGGTCAACGCGCTACTGGCGCACTGTACGGATTTGCAGGGCATTGGCGGGGAACTGCGCCCAGGCATTGTGCACCGGCTGGATAAGGACACGTCTGGCGTGATGGTCGTCGCCAAGCACGACCGTGCCATTCGGGCGCTGCAGCGGCAGTTCAAGGAACGCGAGGTGCGCAAGACTTACGTCGCGTTGGTGATCGGCAATATCGCGCAGGACGAGGGGGTGATCGAGGCGCCGATTGGGCGGCATCGCGTCCACCGCCAGCGCATGGCTGTCATTGCGGATGGCAAACCCGCGCGTACGCGCTGGAAGGTGCGCGGGCGCTATCACGATGACCAAAATCATCCCTACACGCTGTTGGATGTGCGGTTGCTGACCGGGCGCACGCATCAGATTCGTGTGCACTTTGCCTGGCTCGGCTTTCCGCTGGTGGGCGATGCCGTCTATGGCCCGGCGTACAGCCCGCTGTCCGCGCCGCGCCAGTTCCTCCACGCGCGCGCGTTGACGTTGCTGCATCCGACGACGGAGGAGAAGATGACGTTCTCCGCGCCACTGCCTGAGGATTTGGCGCAATTCCTGGCGACTTTGACGCCGGTCATTTGACGATTAAGGCAAATTCAGGTATCCTTCAAACGTGAAAAAGCAACGGTGCGAACGGAACGTTCGCTTGGATAGTTTACTTGTGGAGCGTGGCCTGGTAGAGAGTCGCTCATTGGCGCAGCGTCTCATCCGGGCGGGCGAGGTACTGGTTGATGGGCAACTGGCCGATAAGCCTGGTGTTGATGTGCCGGAAGATGCCGGCATCAGCCTGAAAGCCAAACCACGCTTTGTGAGCCGGGGCGGCGAAAAGCTGGCGGCGGCGTTGGAACGGTTCCCGGTGGATGTTGGCGGTCTGATCGCGGCGGACATCGGCGCTTCGACGGGTGGATTCACGGATTGCCTGTTGCAACACGGCGCGGCGAAGGTGTATGCGATCGATGTGGGCTATGGGCAACTGGCCTGGGAATTGCGCCAGGACGCGCGGGTGGTAGTCATGGAGCGGGTCAACGCGCGCTATCTGGCAGCGCTGCCGGAGCTGGTAGATGTGATCGTGTCGGACGTGTCGTTCATCTCGCTGCGTATCGTCTACGCGACGGCGGTGAATTGGCTCAAACCCGGCGGTACGGTGATCTCGCTGATCAAGCCGCAGTTCGAGGCCGGGCGCGAACACGTTGGCAAAGGTGGTGTGGTGCGCGACCTGGCCGTCCGCCGGCAGGTCTTGGAGACGGTGACGGCGGAGATGGCGGCGCTGGGTTTGGGGTTGCGTGGCTTGCTCGTCTCGCCCTTGCGCGGCCCAGCGGGTAACGTGGAGTTTCTGGGGTGGTGGATTTTGGGCGCACCTGCTGAGGATAGTCAGCCGTGGATCACCCAGGCTTTGCAGAATGTCTCGGCGACTTGACTACCTGACTATTGACTAATTAGGAGAGGAATGGATTCGCAGCATATACGAAATTTTAGCATCATCGCGCACATCGATCACGGCAAATCGACGCTGGCCGACCGGCTGCTGGAAGTGACCGGCACGGTCGAGTCGCGGAAGTTCGCTGGCGGGCAATCGCAGGTGCTCGATAGCATGGACTTGGAGCAGGAGAAGGGCGTGACGATCAAGGCGTCTGCGGTGCAGATGCACTGGACGGCAGCCGATGGCGAAGAGTACGAGCTAAACTTGATTGATACGCCCGGTCACGTGGACTTTGGCTATGAGGTAAGCCGGGCGCTGGCCGCCTGCGAGGGCGCGTTGTTGGTCGTCGATGCCACACAGGGTATCGAGGCGCAGACGTTGGCGAATCTATATCTGGCGTTGGAAAACGATCTCGAAATCGTGCCGGTGATCAACAAGATCGATTTGGCGACGGCGAATGTGGAGCGCGTGGCGCAGGAAGTGGCGGAGTTGATCGGGGTGCCGGTGACGGATGTGGTTCCCGTCTCGGCGAAGGAGGGGACGAACGTGGAAGCGGTGTTGCAAGCCGTCGTGGATCGCGTCCCGCCACCCAAAGGCTCCGACGTAGCCGCGCCGTTGCGGGCGCTGGTGTTCGATTCGCACTACGACTCGTACAAAGGCGTGATCGCCTATGTGCGGTTGTACGAGGGCCAGGTGACGGGGACGACGCCGTTGCTGATGATGGCGACCAACGCGAAGACAGACCCGGTGGAAGTGGGCGTCTTCAGGCCGGGCATGACGGCAGTCGAGCGACTTTCGGCCGGTGAAGTAGGGTATATTGCCACCGGCTTCAAGTCAGTACGCGAGGCGCACGTCGGCGATACGGTCACAGAACATCGGCGCGCGGCGGCGGAGCCATTGGCGGGTTACCAGCCTGCCAAGCCGATGGTTTTCGCCAGCCTGTATCCCTCAGAAGCTGACGACTATGAAAACCTCCGGGAGGCGTTGGAAAAGTTGCAACTGAACGACGCTTCGCTTACGTATGAACCGGAGACATCGCAGGCACTGCAATTCGGCTTCCGCTGCGGGTTTCTGGGCCTGTTTCATATGGTCATTGTACAGGAGCGGCTGGAACGTGAGTACGCGCAAGACCTGGTCGTCACTGCGCCGAGTGTGGCTTACCAGGTACTTTTGACGAGCGGTGAGGAGATCGAAATCCACCGCCCCGCCGATTTGCCCGATCCATCGCTCATCGATGAAGTGCGCGAACCGTGGATGAAAGTTCAGGTGATCACGCCCAATGAATACCTCGGCGTGCTGATGGAGATTTTCCGCCGCAAGCGCGGCAACTTTATGCTGACTGAGACGTTGGATCAAAAGCGGGTGCTGCTCACGTTCGAGGTGCCGCTGGCCGAGATGGTCATCGATTTGCACGACCGTATCAAATCCGCGACGCGCGGGTACGCTTCGATGGACTACAGTTTCGACAGTTATCGCGTCGACGATTTGGTGAAAGTGGACGTATTGGTGAGCAAGGAGCCGGTCGATGCGCTGGCAATCATCGTCCACCGCGATATGGCCTACGACAAAGGCTCGCTGCTCATCCGCAAGATGAAGGAGGCGATTCCACGCCAGTTGTTCGAGGTGCCGATCCAGGCGGTGGTGGGCGGCAAGGTCGTGGCGCGGGTCAATGTGCAGGCGCTGCGCAAGGACGTGCTGGCGAAGTGCTACGGCGGCGACATCACGCGCAAGCGGAAATTGTTGGAAAAGCAGAAAGCCGGAAAGAAGCGGATGAAGTCAATCGGGAATGTGATCATTCCACAAGAGGCCTTTTTGGCGATGCTGCGATTGGACGAAGATTGAGGGAGGGATGGAAGATGACGTCATTAGGTGAGGCTTGGCGTAAAATTCCTCTTTCGCGGCGCAAGCAATTGATTCTGCTGTTGATCTCGGTGCTGGCGATCGGCCTGGTGATCTGGGTCGCGCGGCGAGTGTTGGCCCCGTATCTTTTGGGTTTGCTCCTGGCCTATGTTCTCGCGCCGTTAGTCAGGGTGGTGGAACGGGCTATCCTGTGGTTAAGTCAGCGTCCCCGCGCGCGGTGGTTGCGCTTTTTGCGGCGTCCGGCGCGTGCACTGGCGATTGGACTGATCTATCTGCTGGTGCTGGCGCTGCTGGTGGGCTTTTTCTCAGTATTTGTGCCGCTTCTCATCGATCAGGGCAAGGCGCTGTGGGATGCCCGGGAGACGATCTGGGACTTCATCACTCGTTTTGGGGAGGACCTGATAGAGCAGTATCGCCTCTTGCCGGAGCAACTTCGTGTTCAAATCGACGATAATCTCACCAAGTTCAGCGATCAGGTGGGGAAAATCGTTCAGCAGGCGGTGGGTGGCACGGCGGTGGTGATCTCCTACACCTTCAGCTTGCTGCTGGCGATCCTGATCATCCCTTTCTGGACGTTCTTTATGCTGCTGGATTCGCAAAAGCTGGGCCAGACGTTTGTGCGTTCGATTCCCACCTCTGTTCGCAGCGATGTACTGAAGATTGCATCGCTGGTTGATGCGGTTTTCGCTTCCTATTTGCGCGGGCAGCTTTTTCTCGCGTTGATTATCGGTTCGGTGTCAACGATCTTCTTTGGGATCGCGGGGGTACAGTTCGCGTTGATCCTGGGGGTGATTTCCGGAGTCTTCGAACTGGTTCCTAACATCGGTCCTATTCTCGGCGCAATTCCGGCGATTCTCGTCGCACTGGTGCAGAATCCTACATTGGCGCTGGTAGTGGCGATTTATGCTATTGTCATTCAACAGGTGGAAAACATCTTTATCACGCCCCGCGTTTTGGGAAGGAGCGTACAGTTGCATCCAGTGTTGGTGATGGTGGTGCTGGTGATCGGCAGTGAGGTGGGGGGGCTGGTCGGGTTGTTTTTTGCGCCGGCGATTACTGCTGTATTGCGTGACCTGTTCCGCTATTTATATTTCCGTTTGGGCGATCCTCCACTTCCCCCCTACGAGGCTCTGGCAAGAGTCTGGGGTGGCGGAGAATTCGCTATCGATGTGTGAGGCGTGGAGATTTGTTGATTGGGGATTGATTGACAAAAGGGTGGGATAGTGCTTGACTGGCAATTCGAAGCCACTTTGGAGGTATCATGGGGCAGGATAGAGTTCGTATCGGTATCGTAGGTATTGGGCAGATTGGTAAGAGCCATCTGCGGAATTACCAGAAGATCAATGGTGTTGAGATTGTGGCGGCGGCAGACCTCAATGAGGCTGAACTTGGGCGCGTAGCACGGGAATTCGGCATCCCCAACACCTACACGAATTTCCGCGAACTGTTGCAGCGCGATGACCTCGTCGCGGTGGACGTATGCCTGCACAACAATTTGCACATGCCCGTCACCGTGGCGGCGTTGGAAGCCGGGAAGCACGTCTACTGCGAAAAGCCCATCGCAGGCGCTTACACCGACGGCGTGACGATGGTGAAGACCGCGAAAACGACCGGCAAGATGCTGCACATCCAGTTGAGCACGCTGTACAGCAAGGAGACGAAGGCCGCGAAGTACCTCATCGACGGCGGGCATCTGGGCAAGCTCTACCACGCGCGCTCGACCGGGTTCCGGCGGCGCGGTCGTCCTTACGTGGACGGCTACGGCGCGCCGCCCTTCGTGCAGAAGCGCAACTCCGGCGGCGGTGCGTTCTACGATATGGGCGTGTATCACATCGCCAACATCCTCTACCTGCTGGACAACCCCAAAGTCTTGCGCATTACCGGCAAGACGTACCAGGAAACGCCCATCGATCCCCGCCGGCTGGAGATTAGTAACTACGATGTGGAAGAGTTGGGCATGGGCTTTGTGCGCTTGGAAAACAATATCGCGCTAGACATCATCGAAGCGTGGGCCATTCATCTGGACGGCTTCGAAGGCTCGTACATTGTCGGTTCGCAGGGTGGGGTGAAGCTGGAGCCGTTCGGTTACTACTTCAACGTCGGCGATCTGGCGATCAACGGCACGGGTGACCTGGGACAGTTCGACTACCGGCTGCACAACGTTCACGAAATCGGCGACGTGTACGACAGCTCGCAGCATCACTGGATCGCGGCGCTGCAAGGTCGTGTGGAATTGCTGCCCACGGCCGCCGTCGCGCTGAATACGATGCTGATTTCTGAGGGCATTTTCCTCTCCGAGAGGCTGGATCGGGAAGTCACGGCTGACGAAGTGCTGGCGATGTCGCAGTCTACGGCGGTGAAGTTGTAGAGAATATTTCCCCTTGTCACGTGCCGATGTGCCATTGCCCCTGTTTTATTCAAGTTCTTTTCTTCGGCCCGAAGAATTTATTGATATCATACTCGCCAATATGACGTGCGATCGCGCCAATCGGCCCAAGGCTTATGCCCTGATCGCCGCTCGCAAGATGACCGCCTGTAAACCCAAAGCCGCAGTCATGCATAATATTGGTATTGATGCAAACACATAGTTCAGCACCGTTGCATGCTTCCTCGCATAGGCAGAAAATGTAAACGCCGGGACGAAGTTTTACATAGAGACACGGAGCACTCCACTGCGCGCCCATGGCCTGGTTATTCGTAAAAATAGTCCATGAAGAGGAATGGGGTGTCGTGTAAATGTGCATGGATGTCATTTGATCGGAGTAAGACCATGAATAAGCCTGCCCGACGAGTTCATCAGTATAATGGTGACGCATATATCTCGGCGCTTTGATACCGGCTATCTCTGCTACACCAAAGATTGCATGGTAGGAAACCTCGTTCCCGAAGTATGCTGTCCCCATTGTTGATTGAATACATGTTGTCAATCCATTGGTAAGATCGAGGGCGATTTGTACGCTTTTGCAGGGCTTGCTGCCTGTATGCATGTGGCTGAAGAATACAAGGTTTTCATCGGCTTCGAAGGCGCGGTAAGCCTCTTCATGCCATTCCGATTCATCTTCTCTTTTCCATTCAAGGTTTTCCTTGTCCAGTACCCTGTAATTCCATACAGGCCCGTCATGGTCGTATCTTAACGTAAAGGCTTTGCCTGCAAGTAGATCGCTATAAGGGAGTCTATTCCCGGCCATCGTCTGGGGAATATCTTCTCTCTCGACAAATGATAGACTGGTCGTTTTTGCTGCTTCGAAAATTGCATCTTCTGTAACATTGTCAAAATCTCTAAGTGGACGGTAAGCATATCTCTGTCCTTTAGGGACTGGCGGTCCATTTCCTTCTACGTCTGGAGGAGGTCCGGCAAGATTTACATGATCACCGCGATCATTAAAGGGTTCAAGACAGGCAAGTTGACCGACAACTTCCCCTTCTCCCCTGAACATATAGTATTCAAGCTCATCCTTTTCATTAAATCCCAGGCGTACGCCCACCTGTTTCATGGCATACAGATCCATTGCAAACATAGTGTGAATGCCCGAAAATTCACATTCTGTCCTGTTGTAAACGAATAGATGATCATTGATTATGACATAATCCGAGGGCGCGCAATAACTGAGATCGTCATGATGCCTGGTGAGTTCGATAAAATTAGTGGAAACGAGTGAAGCATAAAGGTCGATCACTTCAATACCGTTATCCTGTTTCCAGTGTATGCCCTTGCCCTCAAGCCTGTTTGTCAGGCTGTGGCGTTCTCCCGGTACCTCATCTGAAGTTTCAACATATCCGAAATAGATCTGGCGCTGAACTTCCCTGTCATCGATCCTTACTTCTCTTCCCCCTATTGTTTTTTCTTTGGCACCGCTTGAAAACCATACGGCTAACACTGTGGCAAGTCTGGTCTTCTGATCGATAACGACATTGAACCCCTTCTGAGTTTTTGGATCCAGATGTGAAAACAGGACTAATGGGGTCAGATCAAGTGCTCCATAACCGCATTCAATTGCCGGTTCACTGCCTTCCGCAAGTGTCAGTCTATTCTTGTTTTTGAATGTGTAGTTCAATACCGTACCGTTATCGGTAACGATCCTTAACACTTTCCCTACCAGGACATCAGACAATTCGGATGCGCTTGCAGGGCCATTGGTGACTGAAGCCAGTTTTCGCCCTATTTGTTCTTTGGATAATTTTGTGTACTTGAATCTGTGCATCGGCACATCCATATCATTTTCTCCTTTACTTCAATCAGTCTCAACCCAAAACTTGGCCGATGTCCCAAAATAATGTGCCAAGCGCAAGGCTGTTCGGTGGGATCAACCTTCAGGCGGTTGCCGATCATCCGCCCCATCCCGCCGGGCGTCGCCACGCTGCTGCGCTTGCCCGTGTTGAGGTCGGTGAATTCGACGAGGTGCGGCGCGGGTTTGGCGACCTCGCTCTTCACCACGTGCGCCCGCGTTTTGATCGCTACTCTTCTTTCTTGAATTTTGGATAGACGAACCATAAAAAAGTATAGTTGGAACAATATAAAATGCAAGCCTGCGTGCAGGCAATGGGACGCCCCATAGCGCATTGTCCACTGTTGCTACTGGAGTCGATGCTGGCTTGTGGGTTCCACACGCCGGTGCCGATTGATGTTTGACCTTTTTGCGACACCGGAGTACAGTGGGTTCGATCCTGCCCGCCGATGAATTCGGCGATTTGGAGGAACGATAATGCAACAGTCTGTAGAACGTTGGGATATTTTCGAGGCGACGCTGGACGGTCCGGCGGGGGGGAACCCATTCATCGAGGTGACCTTCGGGGCGCGTTTTGCGTACAATCATCGCATCATCGACGTGGATGGCTTCTATGATGGCGACAGGACCTATAGGGTTCGCTTCATGCCGGATACCGTTGGCGCGTGGACGTACACGACGCGCAGCAACGTCGCCACATTGGATGGGCAAACGGGGGCGTTCGAGTGTACGCCGGCGTCGCCGGGCAATCACGGCCCGGTGCGGGTGCGCAACACGTATCACTTTGCTTATGCGGATGGGACGTCGCACTTTTCGGTCGGCACGACCTGCTACGTGTGGAATCACCAGGATGATGAACTTGAAACACAGACGTTGGAAACGCTCAAAACCGCGCCGTTTAACAAGCTGCGGATGTGCGTCTTTCCCAAGCACTACACCTTTAACCAAAATGAACCGCCCTATCACGCCTTTGAACCACTTCCCTCACCCCCGGCCCCTCTCCCAGAGGGTGAGGGGTGGCGCTTCGACTTCACCCGCTTCAATCCCGCCTTCTTCCGCCACCTGGAGCAGCGCGTCGGCGACCTGCGCAACCTGGGCATCGAGGCCGACATTATCCTCTTCCACCCCTACGACCGTTGGGGGTACAGCACGATGCCCGCCGAGGTAGACAATCGCTACCTGCGCTACGTCGTCGCGCGGCTGGCGGCCTACCGCAACGTTTGGTGGTCGATGGCCAACGAGTTCGATCTGTTGGAGGCCAAAACCGAGCAGGACTGGGATCGCTTCTTCCAAATCGTCCAGGAAAGCGACCCATACCAGCACTTGCGCTCCGTTCACAACTGCCGCTCCTTCTATGATCACAACAAACCCTGGGTCACGCATTGCAGCATCCAGCGTTCCGATCTCACGCAGGTCAGTCACTGGCGCGAGTTGTATAAAAAGCCCGTCGTTGTCGATGAGTGCTGCTACGAGGGCAACATTTCGCATAACTGGGGCAACATCACCGCACAGGAGATGGTGCATCGCTTCTGGGAAGGCTTTTCGCGGGGCGGTTACGTGGGCCACGGCGAAACGTATCTGCACCCCGATGACATCCTCTGGTGGTCGAAGGGTGGGGTGCTCCACGGTGACAGCCCGGCGCGTATCGCCTTCCTGCGGTGGATTATGGAGGCTGGCCCGGCGATCGATCCGCGCGGCGGGTATTGGGATCTGAATCAGTCCACCGACCTGGCGGACAATTATCGCCTCATCTACTTCGGCATCCACCGCCCGGCGTACAAGGACATTGCGTTGCCGGAGGATGCCGCCTACACCATCGATGTGATCGACACCTGGGAGATGACGATCACGCCGCTCCAAGGGGGCTTTTCCGGGAACTGCCGCGTTCCGCTGCCCGCCAAACCCTACATTGCGCTGCGGATTCGCAAACAGTAGCTTTGAATTGTGTCTATTCAACCACGAATCTACACGAACAGAAGGTAGATTTATGTTGATTCGTGAAGATTCGTGTCGAATTTCTTGGGGGATTGGATGAACTTCGACAAAACTTTCGATGTGCTCGTTGTCGGCGCGGGTGTCGCGGGTGTCGCGGCGGCGTTGGAGTGCGCGCGGGCCGGGTTGCACACGGCGCTGGTCGAGAAGACGGTGTTCGTGGGTGGCCTGGCGACGGCGGGACTGATCAACATCTACTTGCCACTCTGTGACGGTCTGGGGCATCAAGTCACGTACGGTATGGCGGAGGAGTTGCTGTGCCTTAGCCTGCGTTACGGCCCCGGTGACGTTCCTGCTGGCTGGCGTGAGGGGCGCGGGCGTTACCAGACGCCTTTCTCGCCGGCGTCCTTTGTGTTGGCGCTGGATGAGGCGCTTGAAGAGGCGGGCGTCGCTCTTTGGCTGGATACGCTGTTCTGCCGTCCGGTCATGGAGGGGACGCGCGTCGTTGGCCTTGAAGTGGAGAACAAGAGCGGGCGTGGCGTTTTATGTGCGCATTGCGTCATCGATGCCACCGGCGATGCGGACGTGGCCTATCGCGCGGGCGCGGCCTGTGCAGAGTCTGACAATTGGCTCTCGCTGTGGGCGATCCAGGCCTCGTATGCCAAAGCGCGACAAGTTGCCGCGCAGCCGGAGGCTACGTCGTTGTTGGACTATGTCCGTGTAGGTGGGGATGCGCGGGGGTACGGTATTCCACCGGACGTGGCAAAGTTCTCCGGCACCGATGGCGCGCAGGTGACGCGCTTCATCCTGGAAAGCCGTCGCCTATTGCGCGAGCATTACGCAACCAACCATGCGCTAGGCGGCGATACCGGCCGTCACAAACTCTTCCCCGTGACGTTGCCTGCGATGGCGCAGTTCCGCACCATACGCTGCATCGTCGGGCAGGCGACGCTCTCCGCTGGGCAGGATGGTCAGTTCGTTGCGACATCGGTGGGGTTGGTGCCTGACTGGCGCAAACCCGGTCCGGTATGGGAGATTCCCTTCGGCGTGTTATTGCCGGATGGGGTTACAGGATTGTTGGCAGCAGGACGCTGTATCTCATCTCAAGGTGACGCCTGGGAAGTTATGCGCGTCATCCCGCCGGCGGCGCTGACGGGGCAGGTTGCCGGTGTTGCCGCACGGCTGGCAATCAGCGCTGACACAACACCGGACGCTCTGGATGTGCGGGCCGTGCAACGCGAATTGCAACGGCTGGCGATCCCGTTGCACGTCGGCGATGTGCGGTGAGCGTGCGCCTATGACGCGCTCAACACTCTGGGAGCAGCCCGCGTACCTGTTCTGTAATCCACTGGGGACGGTTGGGGATGTAGACGGTGACGGCGACAAGTTCCTCACGGTCGGCGTAGTCGCATACCACGTGGACGGGAAGTGGCTCTCCGGGAATCGGCCCGGCGATCAGGACACGCTTGCGCTCGGGGTACTGTTCCACGATGACGCCGTTGAAGATGGCGTGCAGTACTTCCTTGATCCGTAGCCCTTCTTTGTGCGCTTCGCGAAGCGCGTGCTCGGATACCCGCAAGCTTTCCCGCTGTTCGAGCAAGTCCTCGGTATTGGTGATGTCCACGGTCAGAGTCCTTACACTGAATGGGACGCGTGATTAACTTCTCACATAGTCACGCATCATGCCTTACGCTTTTTCAGCGGCAACGTGAAGTAGAATGTGCTGCCGCCCCCGGCAGCGCTCTCGACGCTAATGGCACCGCCATGACTTTCCACGATTTGTTGTGCCAGCGCCAGCTCGATGCCTACGCCGGGATAAGTACGTTCCAGCTTGCCGTGATAGAGCCGCTTGAAGAGCAATTCGCGCTCGTTTTGCGGAATCTCTGGACCGGCATCCGTGACGGCAATGCGAACCGCCGTGGCTTCCTCCCGTTGTGCTGAGAGATAGACCGTTCCTTGTGGCGTTGTGAAGCGGATGGCGTTGTTGAGCAATTTCTCGATCACTCGCAGTATCTGGGGCGGATCGAGCCATACAGTGGGCAGGTCGGCCTCGACGGAGAGAGCCAGCGCCACGTCCTTTTTCTTGGCCGTCGGCTGCGCGATGCTAATCGCATTGTGCAATAGATTCGTAATATCGGTTTCCTGGGGGCGCAGTTTTTCGGGGTCGGCGACTCTCATCGCGCCCAAATCACGCACCAGGTGCGCCAGGAGCTGTGCATGTTCCTGGATGCTGGTCAGCGCCTCGTTTTGCGCCTCGTTGAGAGGACCGAGTCCGCCATCCAGTAGCAGTTCGGGATAGCTCTGGATGAACGTTACCGGGTTGCGCATCTCTTGGGCCAGGTCGTCGAAGATGTGAATGCGCTGCATCTCCTGTTCCTGCAGTAGCCGGTTGATCTCTTGCAGTTGGTCGGCCTGCTCCTGGGCCTGGTGGAAAAGTTGCGTCGCCATAATGGCTTTGCCCAACTGGTAGGCAGTGATGAAGAGCAGGCGTTGTTCATGGGCAGTAAACGGTTCGCGCCTGGCGAGGATAATCCCGCCTGTGGTGACCTCCCCTTGCACAATCGGCGTTTCGAGGTACGCGAGCGGGCGGCGGGTGTCGAGAGGCTCATAGCCGTTTGGGATGATGATGCGATTTTCCGCGACTTGTGCGGGCACGTCGAGGAAGGCGTACAAGTGGGACTCAATCTCGGTAAGTTGCTCGGGTGTTATATCGTGATGGGTATGCAGCACTTGAAGTGGCTGTTCGGTTAACAGGATCTCGGCTGCTTCGTAAGGGATACCCTTGATCAATTCTTCGAGCATTTGCTGCAACATTTCCGGCAAGTCGTGGCCGGTCATTGCACGGGCCATTTGGTAGAGTACGCTGTTACCGCGCTCGCGTTCGATCATTTTCTGGTAAAGTTGTATATTTTCCAGTACGGTGCCCAGATAGACGCCTTCAGCGGTGAGGGATTCATGTAAGTGCATTGGGAGGCAAATGCTCTCCGTTGTACTAAGGGCCAGCCAGGCCAGGGTGTGTTGGCGGGCTTGCAAGGGAAGGTGGATGGTGGTTCCTTTGCCATCACTGTTGATAGTGCATACCAGCTTGTGCTCGCCCTCGGGAAGGCGCGCAAGGGCGTGGGCGCTCGTGATGAGGGCCTGTATCGTGCTGTCACTTCCTACGTGCGCCAGCGGGGTCAACTCGATATTTGCCTCGTCGACGGCGAGAAAGACACCGCTGCTCCAGCCAAGATACTGAAGCGTGTGTTCCAAAACCGTCTGCGCTGCTTCTGCGGTATCGTGCAGCGGCGCGATAGTCGTTGCCAGATTGAAGAGGAAAGCCCGCTCCTGTGATTGCTGGCGCGTTTGCTCGTGCAGCCGCGCGTTGAGCAACGCCGCGGCTACCTGGTCGGCGATGCCGGCAATCAGGTTCTGCTCGTCGGGTGTGAACGTGTGATTGGTGCGCGTCATCGCACTCAGCACGCCCATCGGCTCCCCGTTGATCAGCATTGGCACGAGGATGGTGCTGCTGATGCGTTCGTCCAGAAACGCGGGGACGGCGAGGCGCGGCTCATTTTCCCACGACTCGATGATGATCGTTTCCCGGTTGAGCAGCGTCTCCCAGGCTAACCCGACGCCTTTGGGTAGATGAACCGGTTCGTGGGCGAACGCCTTCATACCGCGTTGGGCGCGAATGACCAGCTCTTCGCGGTCGGGATCGACGACGCTGATGGCGGCAGCTTCAACGTCCAGCACATTGCAGACGGCCTCGACCGCCTGCTGCATGACCCATTCCAGGTCGAGGCTGCGCATCACGCGCAGGCTCACACTGCGCAATGCTTCGAGTTGACGTTGGTGCTTTTCTAGGGCTGTGTACAGTTTATCAATGGTCGATGACGTGGTCTGCATAAGCGTTTCTCCAAATGACTAGCCGGGTTTGAGGTAAGCTAAAGGCTCCTTCAAACCAAGCAGGTTAGTTTGGGAGTATTATAGCGCACTTTTCCCAGAGTACAAAAGTACCCCGTGCTCTGATTTCATTCGTAACGCAAAGCGTCAATTGGATTGAGGGCTGCGGCACGTTGCGCGGGATAGATGCCGAAGAACAGGCCAACTGCAGCGGAGAACAGCGTCGCCAGCAGTACAGCGTTGAGCGTGATGACGGCGCGGAATCCCTCATCCCGCAACACGTAGGAGACGATCGTTGCCCCGGTCGCACCCAGCAGAATGCCGATGATCCCACCGACCAGCGACAACATCACGGCCTCGGTTAAAAACTGTGAGAGGATATCCCTTTTGCGCGCACCTACCGCCTTACGCAGCCCGATTTCGCGGGTGCGCTCGGTGACGGAAACGAGCATGATGTTCATGATGCCAATCCCGCCGACGAGCAGACTGATCCCGGCAATCGCTCCCAGGAAGACGGTGAGCACGCCGGTAATCTGCTGGAAGGTGCCGAGGATTTCCGATTGGCTGATGGCGGTAAAGTCGTCCGGTTCGCCGGGCGCGATGCGGTGACGCTGTCGCAGGATTTGCGAGACCTCTTCGATCGCGGCGTTCATGCGGTCTTCGGCGACGGCCTGAACGTAGATGAACGTGAGGCGCGGCTCGCCCGTATTGGTGCGGCGCGGGAAGATGCGACTGAGTGCCGTGTTGAGGGGGATGAAGATGACCTCGTCCTCGCTGCCGAAGTTGCTGCCTCCGCCGCGTTCCTCCATCACTCCAGTAACGCGAAACGGTACGCCATTGATGCGGATGACCTCGCCGCTGGGATCGGGCAGGTCGGGGAAGAAGTAGTCGGCGGTTTTCTTGCCCAAAACGGCGATACGTGCCTGTCCCTGGTTATCGCCCGGCGTGATGAAGACGCCGATTTGCGTGGCCCAATCGCGCACCGCAGCGTAATCCTCGGTGACGCCGTTGACATCCACGGTCCGATCTTTACCGGGGGTCGTGATCCGTGCCGAGCCTTGCAGTGTTGGCGCAACACGCAAAACGTGCGGCGCTTCAGCGACGTTGCGCAGCGCCTCGGCATCTTTCATGGTCAGGTACGCCGGGCGGCGTAGTTCCTGGTCGAAAGACCCCGGAATGATGAAGAAGAGGTTGCTCCCGATGGACTGGAACTGCTTGGTGATGTAGGCTTGCACGCCTTCGCCCGCCGACATCAGCGTGATGACCGCGCCAACGCCGATGATGATGCCCAACATCGTGAGGGCGGCGCGCATTTTGTTGGCGGCAAGCGCCTTGAGGGCCAGCCGGAGGCTTTCCAAGAACTTCATGCGGTAGCCTCCTCACTCGTTGGGCGGGCCTGGATCGGCTCGGTGACGATCTCTTCGTTGAGCACTTTTCCGTCGAACAGGTTGATCACGCGCTGAGCATGATGGCCGATGCGTGGGTCGTGCGTCACCAGGATAATCGTGATGCCGCGCTCGCGGTTGAGTTGTTGGAGGATGTACATCACCTCTTCGCCGGAGGCGCTGTCCAGGTTGCCGGTCGGCTCGTCGGCGAGGATGATGGCCGGTTCGTTAACCAATGCGCGGGCGATAGCGACCCGCTGCTGCTGTCCGCCGGAAAGTTCGTTGGGCGTATGGTGCATCCGCTCTCCCAGCCCCACGGCTTCCAGCACTTTTTTCGCGCGCTCGCGCCGCTCGCGCGTGCTGGCTCCGGCATAGACAAGGGGTAACATCACATTGTCCAGTGCGCTGGTGCGCGGCAACAGGTTGAAACTCTGGAAAACAAAACCCACTTTGCGATTGCGCACTGTCGCCAGGTCATCTTCGCTCATCTTGCTCACGTCTTTGCCGTCGAGTGCGTACTGGCCCCGCGTTGGCTGATCCAGACAGCCCAGGATATTCATTAGCGTGGATTTCCCGGAGCCGGATGGCCCCATGATTGCTACAATTTCACCCTGATTCACGCCCAAGGAGACGCCGCGCAGCGCATGGACTTCGTTATCGCCCATTTTGTAGACCTTGTGCATGTCGTTGATGGCGATGACGACAGGGGCGTGTTCCGTTTTGCCGTTGGTCATAAACACCTCTCAGCGTCCCGTCGACGGTGGACCTTGCATGTCCAGGAGGTTGCGCGTCTCCACAACCAATGCCACCGTGTCGCCCTCTGCCAGCCCGGAAACGATAGCCGTGTACGTGTCGCTACGTTCGCCGGTGGTGATCGTTGTGCGCACAGGAACACTGTTGATGATGCGATAAACATAAGTTTCGTTGCTGGTTTGGTCGGTACGCACGGCCCAATTGGGGACGCGGAGCACATCGCTGATAACGCCGGTTTGGATGAGCGCGCTCACTGTCATGCCTTCCAGCACCAGCAGGTCGCCGGTATCGTCCAGCTTCACGCGCAGTTTGTAGGAGATGATGCCGCTCACGTTGGTGGGTGTCGCCGCGATGCGCTCGACTGTACCGCGCAGTGTCGCCTCTGGATGCGCGTCCAACGTGACACTCACCGGTTGCCCTACGGCGACTTTGCCGATGTCGATCTCATCCGCGTTGACCTCGATGTACAATTCGGAGGTATCCAGCAGTGTGACCGCTGGTAGACCGGTCGGTGCGGCAGCGCCCTCCTGGATGTTGACCGCGGAAATGACGCCATCGAAGGGGGCAATGAGGCTTACATTCGCCAGATTCTCCTTGGCCTGCGCCAGACTTAACTCAGTTTGCTGGATTTGCAGGTCCACCTGGCGGATTCTGTCGTCGTCCGGACCGGCTTGCAGCCTTTCGAGGTTGACCTGCGCTTGCCGGTAACTCTGGTAGGCCGAGGCCCACTGGCTCTGAATCTGCCGGAGTTGCTGATCGGCTTTGAGCTGCGTGATCCAGACGTTGCTTTCTGCTTCCATATAGGCGGCGGTAATGCCCGCGGCGTACGCTTGCGACAGTCCGGCCTGGTCGAGTTGTTCGGTAGCGCCTTCGTAAGCATCTTTCGTCTTATCGTACCTTTCTTGCGCTAGACGCAGGTTGAGGCCGGCCTGCGCCTCGGCTGCTTCCTTACTTATGCGCGCGACTTCGAGTGGCTGCGCCGCGCTCTGAATCGCCAGCTCGGCCAGGCGAACGTCCTCTTCGCTGGCAGGTTTTTGCAGCGTCGCCAGGTTGACACGCGCCTGTTCGAGCGCGATTTCGGCCTGTCGCACGGCTCGCTCTAGGTCGGCGGTGTTCAACCGTGCCAGTTCCTGCCCGGCCTTAACGCGATCGCTCAATGCAACGTTGACCGCGGTGACGTTCCCCGGCAGTTTGAAGCTGAGGTTTACCTTTTGATTGACGGCGACGTTGCCACTGGAGGGGACAGTCATAACCAATTCCCCGCGTGTGACCTGCCCGGTGCGCAGGACGTCGTCCGCTGCGCCCTGTGATTGCACCTGGCGGTTGCGCCACAATATCACGCCGCCCACACTGGCAGCGATGACGGCCAGAATGATGATCCACACTATTGCTTTCTTCATCCAAATTCCTCTGTGATCGGTTCTATGAAAACAGTTAGGTAGTCCTTGGTCGCGTAGCCTCTAATCGGATGCTGAGCGTTCCATTTTTGAATCGTCATTGACGACCAGACATCATCATATCGAGAAGGTTGCGCTCCTCGGTGACCAGGGCTACGGTGTCCTCGACCTGCAGGCCGGAGAGGATCTCCATGGTTGTTTCGTTATACCGTCCCCGGACAATATCACGGCGTTCAGGAACACCGTCGCTGCGTAGGACGTAACAGTAGTAGATGGTTTCGCCGGTGGATTGATCCGCGCGCACGGCCCAGTTCGGCGCGAGCAGGACGTCCTCGATCAGATCGGTGTAGATCATGATGCTGGCGGTCATGCCGTCACGGATGGTGATTCCTCTTTCATTCTCTCCAGCGGAGGGGGAAGCGGGCGGGGATAACCGCACCCGTAAGCGATAGGAGATGATGCCGCCTACGTTGACCGCGCCCGGCGCGATGCTCTCGACCACACCACTGATTGCACTGTCGGGGTAGGCGTCGAGGGTGACGTCTGCCGCCTGCCCGATGTTGATCTTGCCGATATCGATTTCATCGACCGTCACATCGACGTAATACTGTGTGTCGTCCACGAGGGTGAAAGCGGCTGTGCCAGGAGAAGCCTGCACGCCCTCTTGCACATTGACCACTGTGATCAGACCGGCAAAGGGCGCGATAAGGCGCGCCTCATCCAGTCGCACCTGTGCCTGCTCGAGGTTGAGTTGCGCCTGTTCGATTTGCAGGTCGGCCTGGCGGATTTGCTGCTCGTCCGGGTCTTGTTCGAGCTTACGCAGGCTTTCGGCGGCTTGTTCATACCGGGTGTATGCCGCCAACCATTGCGACTGCGCCTGTTCCTGTGTGACTTCGGCGTTCTTTTTGGCGATGTATTCCTGTTCTTGGGCGGTTTGGAATTTGAGATGCGCGTCCTCGTTTTGCTGCTTGCTGTAATCGTTATACGCGCTTTCGCGGGCGCGCTGTGCCTGCACGGTCATTGCCTCGGCGTCGACCTGTGCCGCCTGTTTGCCCAGGCGCGCCGCCTCCAGAGCCTGCGCTGCGCTCTGGACGTTCAGCTTTGCCAGTTGGACGTCGTCATCGGCGGGCGGTTTGCTGAGGATGCTGCGATTGAGTGTGGCCTGTTCGAGGGCGATGGTCGCCTGTTGGACAGTGCGTTCCAGGTCCGTCGTTGCCAATTGCGCCAGGGCCTCGCCGGCCTGCACGCGCTGGTTAACCTGCACGTACACGTGAGCGACGATCCCACTGTTGTTGAAACGCAGATCGAGTTTGTTGTTTACCGCGACATTGCCGCTGGCGACCACCGTGATGCTCAAATCGCCACGAGTTACTTGCCCTGTGCGGAGGATGTTGCTGCTTTGTTGTGCTGTTGCTTGCTCGCCGCGCCACCAGAAGTACGCGGCAACGCCCCCCCCAATCAGGGCCAGTATGATAATCCACGTTAAAACCTTCTTCATCAGAAGTATCCTCTACTATATTTATGACCAGGGTCAAAATTGACCAGGGTCAAATTTGACTCTATCATTATACTACAAAAACCCCCCAAAAGTTGCGCAGAAAAAGGCCAGCTGCACCGACTTTTAGGGGGATGTATGGCAAACAGAAATCGATTTACAATTTTGATAGCGTCCTCTGCAGATAAGGAAGCAGCGCGTGCGCTTTGCCCGCGCCGACCGCCACACACGCCATCGGTGCGTCGGCGACGTAGACCGGCACGCCGGTTTCCTGGGTGAGGAGTTGGTCGAAGTTACGCAGGAGCGACCCGCCGCCGATCATCGTCATTCCCCGGTCGATGATGTCGGACGCCAGCTCGGGTGGTGTGCGTTCCAACACCCCCTTGACCATGTTGATGATGAGGGTAATCGGTTCTTCCAGGGCTTCGGCGATGTCGTCGGTGCTGATTTCGACACTGCGCGGCAAACCGGTGACTTGATCGCGTCCCTGGACTTCCATGCGCATACTGTCCTCGGTCGGGATGGCCGAACCGATGCGGATTTTGGCTTCTTCGGCGCTCGGTAGGCCCAGCATCAGGTTGTATTTGCGCCGCACGTAAGCGGCGACGGTTTCGTCCATGCGCACGCCGCCCACGCGGATGGCAGCCGAGGTGACGACACCGTACACGGAAAGCACCGCCGCTTCGCTGGCGCCACCGCCCAGATCGACGATCATGTGCCCGCCGGGTGTGTGAATCGGCAGTCCGGCTCCAATCGCACCCGCCAGCGGTTCGGGGATCAGATACGCGCGACTTGCCCCGGCTTCCAGTGCCGCCTCGCGCACGGCACGGCTTTCCACCTGTGTCACGCCGAACGGTACCGTCACGAAAACCCGAGGCTTGAACAACCGTGTCTTCCCAATAGAACGGTTGATAAAGTGGAAGAGCATCTTTTGGGTAATGCGATAGTCGGCGATAACGCCATCGCGCAAGGGGCGGCGTACCTGGATCGTCTCCGGTGCTCGACCCATCATCGCGCGCGCCTCTTCGCCTACGGCGACGACCTCGCCATTATCGATTTGTTGGGCGACGACAGAGGGTTCCTGGAGCACGATGCCCCGCCCTCGCACATAGACCAACACGTTAACCGTACCAAGATCGATACCTAGCTCTTCTACTAGTGGCATATTTATCTCCCGTCAGGTTTACCAGACTGATAATACACGCATTTGGGGATTTTGTCCAATCACTTCTATATTTTCTATCTTGCCTCAATCAAATTCTCTTGGTATACTGGAACAGTAGTTATCCAGGATAGATAGGAGGCGTTGTCAACGCCTCTCTTCTCAACAGGAAGGTGATCTTTGACTGATACAGGTGTGGTTGTGCGGGTGGCGGGTGTGGTTGTGGATGCAATGTTCCGTTCTGGCGATTTGCCGGGCATTCACAACGCCTTGCGCATCCGACGCGATGGCGACGAACCCGATTTGGTGATTGAGGTGCAGGAGCACATCGATCCGTATACGGTACGTGCTGTAGCGATGGGAGCGACCACCGGATTGCGTCGTGGTCTAGCGGTGGTGGATATTGGCAGCCCGATCAAAGTCCCCGTCGGCTCGCAGACGTTGGGTCGACTGTTCAACGTGTTGGGCGAACCCATCGACGGTAAGCCCTCGGTGACGAACTCAGAACTGCGTTCCATTCATGTCTCGTCTCCCCCGCTGCACGAGCAGCGCGTGGTCGTGGAACCCTTTATCACCGGCATCAAAGCCATCGATCTGCTAACGCCTTATCCGCGTGGCGGCAAGATCGGCCTGTTCGGCGGGGCGGGTGTTGGCAAAACCGTGTTGATGATCGAGTTGATGGGCAATACCATCCGCGAGCACTCCGGCATTGTCCTTTTTGCCGGGGTGGGGGAGCGCAGCCGTGAGGGCAACGACCTCTGGCTCGATATGCAGCGCAGCGGCGTAATCGACAACACGGTGCTCGTCTTTGGGCAGATGAACGAACCACCCGGTGCGCGTTTGCGGGTACCCCTCACGGCCCTGACGATGGCGGAGTACTTCCGTGACTCCGAACGCCGCCAGGTACTGCTCTTTATCGACAACATCTTCCGCTATATCCAGGCCGGGGCCGAGGTTTCGGCGCTGCTTGGACGGCTGCCGAGTGCCGTGGGCTACCAGCCGACGCTCGCCAGTGAGATGGGTGAGTTGCAGGAGCGCATCACCACTACCAGTCGCGGCAGCGTGACTTCGATTCAGGCGGTGTACATCCCCGCCGACGATTTGACCGATCCGGCGGTGGTGGTGACATTTGGGCATCTGGATGCTTCGACGGTGCTCTCGCGCCGCCAGGTGAGCCTGGGACTGTATCCGGCGATCGATCCGCTGGCGTCTAGCAGCAATTTACTGACCCCTGAGGGAGTGGGGGCGCGGCATTACGCCGTGGCGATGGAGGTGCGGGCGCTGCTGGCGCGCTACGAGGAATTGCAGGACGTGATTGCCATCCTGGGCATCGAGGAATTGAGCGAAGACGACCGCATGGCCGTCCATCGCGCGCGGCGCTTGCAGCGTTTCCTCACGCAGCCCTTTTTCGCGTCCAGCAGCTTCACCGGGATGCCCGGCGCGTTTGTGCCGCTGGAGGAAACGTTGAACGGCTTTCAGGCGATTCTCGACGGGCAATATGACGACCTGCCGGAGCAGGCGTTCTACATGGTCGGCCCTATCAAGGATGCGGTGGCCAAGGCCGAAAGCCTGGCGATGACGGAGGCGGCGGGTGCCTGATCTGCTGCGGTTCAGCGTTCTGACGCCGGGCATGACTTTGCTCGATGTGGCTAACGTGAGCAAGGTGCGCGTGAAGCTTGTCGATAACGGCTGGCTGAGCATCTATCCGCGCCACGCGCCATTATTGGGCGAGACGCTTGCCGGTCCGGTGACCTACACCACAGCGGAAGGTGACGAGACGATTTCCCTTTCCGAAAGCATTCTTCAGGTTTTTGAGAACGATGTAACGTTGTTCAGTGGCGGTGAGTTGACCGCGTTGACGGCGCAGATTGGAGTCGAAGATGAGGCGGACGCCACTCACTTTGACCGTCTGGCGCGCGTTCTGATGAAATCGCTGCAGGCGCTACCCACCGAAGCACTGGGCGATTTTGTGTCCGAGGGGGAGCGTCCGTGAGCGCCTGGCTCTGGCTGTTGGCCGGCCTGTTGGTGAGTGTGCTGAACGTGGCGTCGATTGCCAGGACAGTGGGCAGATTGCAGCCTGGTGGCGACGTCCGTGCGCTCTCCTCTGTGGTGAGTGGGTTTGTGCTGCGGATGGTTTTGATCATACTTGTGTTGACCGTTGCGCTACGCCAAAGCGCCGCAGCGGGCTTGTTGGCCTTTGCCGGCCTCTGGTTGGGGCGTTGGGTGGTGTTGCTGTTTGCGACTAAAGGATCTGCGTATGGATGATGTTTTCTACAGAAACATCGAGCTATTTGACGCCATCACCGTGCGTGACACAGTTATTTCGACATGGGTTTTGATGGTACTCGTTTTGGGCGTGGTGCTCATTTCGCGCCGCACTATGCCGAGCGCACTGGAAATGTTTATCGATTTCGTCAGCGACATGATTTCGGATTTGCTTGGTCGTCCGGCGGAGCCGTTTTTACCATTTCTGGGCGCGATTATGCTTTTTCTTGTGGTGGCAAACAACCTGGAACTGATTCCTTTTTTGGCGACGCCGACGAAGGACATCAACACAACGCTGGCGATGTCATTGGTCGTATTTTTTGCCGTGCACTATTTTGGCATTCGCGAAAGGGGTGTGTGGGGCTATATCAAGAGTCTGTCAACCCCAATTTTCATGTTTCCCCTGGAAGTAATCGGCCAGGTGAGCCGTACGATGGCGTTGGCGCTGCGCTTGTTTGGCAATGTCCTCAGTTCGGAGTTCATCGTTGCGGTGATTTTTTCGCTGGTGCAGCCGATCGTGCCACTCGTGATGATGGGGCTAGGGACGGTGACTGGCGTTTTACAGGCTTATATTTTTACGGCTCTGGCGTCGAGTTTCATTGCTTCGGCACTCGGCGACAGCAAATAGCATGATTAAGTCATATATTAAGGAGGAATAGATATGGCAGAGTTTGATCCTGGTACATTGGTTACGGTCGTTACGATTGTGGTTGCAGTGGTGGGGATGGTGCCAGGCGCCGTCATAACGTCGTCCATTGAAGGGCGCGCGGTTCTCAAGGCGCTGGAAGGTATGACCCGTCAACCTGAGGCCGCCAGGGATATTCGCAACACATTGCTCATTTCGATGGCGCTCCTGGAAACGGCGGCTATCTACGTGTTACTCATCATTTTGGTGTTGATCTTTGCTAACCCGCTGCTGGATCGATTTTTCCCCACAGGTTGAGAAGGTACATGTGATGGGAAAGGACTAATCGATGCTTGACTTGGATATTTCTACTATTCTCTGGCAAACCTTCAACTTCCTGGTTTTTACCGGGCTGCTCTACTATTTCCTGTTTCGTCCGATGTCGGCACGCATCAAGGCCGTCGCGGCGGAGAAGGAACAGTTGCAGCGGGAGTTGTTGGCGGATCGTGAAGCCGCGGCTGCATTGCGCGTGGAGTTGGAGACGCGTATGGCGAGCACAGAGGAAGAAGCGGCCTTGATCATCGAAGCGGCGGAAAACCAGGCCGAGCTTGACCGGGTGGCGCTGATGCAGGAGGTGCAGGCCGAGGTGGAGCATATTCTTACCGAGGCGCAGGTGGACGCCTATCGTTTGAAACGTCAGGCCGTGGACGAATTTCACGAAGACTTGCTGCGTGCTGTGTTGGACGTGAGCGCACTGACGATAGGCCGGGTGTCACCAGACCAACTGCAAGACGCATTGCTTAAACAACTCAATGACAGCGTGTGGGAACTGGGGCGCACCGATATGCAGCGGGTCGAGTTGTTGCGGCGCTCTTTGGGCGCGCGCACGCCGGTTGTGATTGTGCGTTCGGCCAAGCCGCTCACCGCCGAGCAGCAAGGTCAACTCGTGCGCACCTTTACCGCTCTCGCCGACCGCAACATCACGCTCGATCTGAAAATCGATCCGGCATTGGGTCTGGGGATATGTGTGCGTATTGGCGATTTCGTCCTGGACAATACCATCGCTGACAAGTTGGGTACATTGCGCGAAGAGGTGCTGGATACGTTGAAGGAGAGATTGGCGAATGAGTGAGCGACAACCCGTGGCGTCGCAGCCATTGCCCTCGCAGGAAATGTTGCCGCAGCGGGATGAGCAGCAGCCAACCGGTGCTGCCGATGTCAGAACACTGTTGCGCATCCTGCGCGAGCGTGCGCCTCACATAGGCGCTGAAGTTATGCATTATCGTGCTGGCGACACCAGCATTGTGAAGCGTCTGAGTGAGGAAGTCGCGGCCATCGCAGGGATTGCGTTGATCAAGCCGGAGATTCCCAAAATGATGCAAGCGCTCACCGCGCGCGCGACGACGATTGACGCGCAAGTGCAATACCACGCGGTAGGTACGGTACAGCACATCGGCAATGGTGTGGCGACGCTTTCCGGCTTGCCACGTTCCTGCACGGACGAATTGGTGACGTTCCCCACCGGCGTGCAAGGGCTGATCCTCAATTTGGAGCGCGATCATGTCGATGTGATTCTGTTGGGATCCGACGAGGGCATTCAAGGTGGGGATCAGGTGATGGCGACCGGCGAGCGACTACAGGTTCCGGTGGGGCGTAATTTGCTGGGACGTGTGGTCAATCCGCTTGGACAGCCATTGGATGAGCGCGGTCCGATAGAATCGGCCTACTATACCCATCTTGAGCACGACGCGCCGGGCATCGTCGACCGCGAACCGGTGAACGAGCCACTGCTGACCGGCTGGAAGATGATGGACGCGCTCGTCCCTATTGGGCGCGGGCAGCGTGAACTTATTATTGGCGACCGGCAGACGGGCAAGACATCGCTCGCTGTGGATACAATCCTCAATCAGAAAAACACGGGAGTCGCTTGCTTTTACGTGGCGATTGGGCAGAAAAAGTCCTCCACATTGGCGGTGATCGAGACGTTGCAAAAGGCCGGCGCGCTGGACTACACCACAGTTATCGTCTCCAGCCCGGACGATCCACCCGCGCTGCGCTATCTCGCGCCCTACGCCGGGTGCACGATGGCCGAGGGTGTAATGTGGGAGGGGCATGACGTACTCGTTGTCTACGATGACCTGACGCGCCACGCCGACGCTTACCGCGAATTGAGTCTGCTATTGCGCCGTCCGCCGGGCCGGGAGGCGTATCCGGGCGATATTTTCTACCTGCACTCGCGTTTGTTGGAGCGGGCGTGCAAACTAAGTGAGGCAGCGGGTGGTTACTCCCTGACTGCGTTGCCGATTGTGGAGACGCAGCGCGGGAATATGTCAGCCTATATTCCCACGAACCTGATTTCGATCACTGATGGGCAGATTCTGCTCGATAGCGATTTGTTCAACCGTGGCGTAAAACCTGCCATCGACGCCGGGCGTTCGGTCTCGCGGGTGGGAGGCGCGGCGCAGGTGCCAGCGATGCGCGCGCTGGCCTCGACGCTGCGGCTGGAGTTGGCACAGTTCGAGGAGGTGGCGCGCTTCGCCCGTTTCGGCACGGATGTCGACGAGGCCACGCAGCGCCAGATTCGTCGCGGCGAACGTTTGCGGCGCTTGCTGACACAACCCGTCCACCAACCACTCGCTTTGACGGCGCAAATCATCATGCTGGCGGCGGCGGCCGATGGACACTTGGACGACATTCCCACCGATGATATTCTAGCGTTCGAACGGGCGTTGCTGGCGCACATACAGGTTGAATACCCAACGCTTTACACACGGCGTGGACATTCACCCGAACTTCTTGAAGAAGTGCGTGCGATGTTGGCGGAGTTCATGGAGGATTTTCGCACAGTCTGGTTTAGAAGGAGGCTCGGGCTATGAGAATGGTCATGGCAGTGGTGCCGCGCGATCAGGCCGGCCATGTGATGGAGTGTCTGATCGCGGCAGGATACACGGCAACATTTACTGATAGCCGGGGCGGGATGTTGCGTCAGGCACAGCAAATGCTCTTTATCGCTGTTAGGCAGAATGACCTGGATCGAGTTTTGACCATCATCCGCGATAACTGTCGCACGCAGATTGAGCTTGAGTCGGCCGAGAACGACTCATTGGCCCAGTTTGCTTCAGAGCGTAACCCCTTAACGAGTACGTCGACTACTTACATTGGCAGTGCCGTTATCTTCGTCTGGGATATCGAGCGCTTTGAGACCTATTGAGTGAACGATGGCACAAGATCTTGAACGCATTCAGAGCCGTTTAGAGAATGTGCGCGCCGTCGGCCCGATTTTGGCCGCGCTACGCACGATCTCACTCGGAAGTTGGCAGATGGCGCTGAACAGGCTGCGCAGTCTGGAGGGGTACAGCGGGCGGCTGTTGACTTTTCTGCCGGTGTTATTGACGCATATCCAGGGCACGTCTGGCGCGTCGCTGGGGCAAAGGGCATCCCGTGTATTGGAGGGGCTGAGTCAACGTCTGCCATTTTTCCGTAAAGCGCCGGTGGTGCTTTCCCCTTTGCCGGAGCGCGTGATCGTGCTGGTCATTGGCAGCGAACGCGGATTGTGTGGCCGGTACAACGCGACGCTCGTCGCGCGTGCCGAGCAGTATTTCGCGGAGATGGGGCAGCGCGGATCAGAGCTGGGCATCGCGGTGCTCGGAACGCGGATCATCCGCATGATGCACCGTCAAAAGCACCCTCTGCGCTGGTCGCAGACTCTCCCGGTGACACGCTTGCCCGCCTTCGATCTGGCGTTCCAGTTGACACGCGATTGGTTGCAACAGTATGAGGCTTCAGAGATCGATGTTGTAGACGTGATTTACAATGCCTACGATGGGGCAGGGCGCTACACTCCAACGGTTTTCCGGCTGCTGCCACCCGATCTGCCGTCCGCCAACCCGCTTGCGCCGGAAGCGGAGCGGTTGACCGCGCCGTATATTGTCGAGACGGATCCGCTGCGGTTGTATGTGCGCATTGTGGAGCAGTGGACGGCGATCAATTTCTACACCTTGCTGTTGGCGGCGGCGGCTTCCGAGCACTCCGCGCGGTTTCAACTGATGGAGTCCGCCACGCAAAACGTCGACCGACTGGTCGAGGAGTTGACACAGGAGCTGCAATCCGCCCGCCGCGACGCCATTACCGTCGAGATGCAGGAGCTTGCCATCAGTGCGGGCTTGCTCGGGCCAGGGAACCGGTCTGCAATGTGAGATCATGTGAGGGAATGATGAAACAGTTATGGGCGCCATGGCGCATGCCATATCTTCGCGGAGAAAACGACAAGGTGACAGGGTGTTTGTTCTGCCACAAACTGACCCAGGCCGATGCCGTCGAGCATATCCTCTATCGCGGCGCGCGTTGCGCGGTGATACTGAACCGCTTCCCGTACACCAACGGTCATATGATGGTCGTCCCCTACACGCACACCGGCACGCTGGAAGGTTTGGATGACGCCACACTGCTGGAGATGATGCAGCTTGTCCAGCATTGCTTACGCGCGCTGCGCCAGGTCTTCAACCCGCAGGGCTTCAATATCGGCGTGAACGAGGGGCACGTGGCGGGAGCCGGGGTGGCGGAACACGTCCACCTGCACATCGTCCCCCGCTGGGCCGGCGACGTCAACTATATGACGGTGATCGGCGAGACGCGTGTCATCCCACAGTCGCTGGATGATACTTACGCGGCGTTCCGTCCTCTGTTTGATGCGCTGCGAGCCGGGTGACGCCGGCTCCATCTCGCGCACTTCCGTGATGCTGCTTTTTTAAGATGTGTTTCAGGGCTTATCCTTACTGACGGGATAATGGATTGGCAGCATTTCCAGGTTCATCATAACGACCAAATACCACCCCAAAAGCACGATCCACGGCGTTTCCGCGATTTCGCGCGCCCTGGGCGCTATGGTCACTTTCGCCGACATATGGAGCACCCCGGCTATCTTTTGATAGTCGATGATTTCCTCGCCCGTTTCTGTCTTGAACGAATACTGCGTTGCCCAGAAGTTGGTGTTCGCAAGATATTTGCGCCCATCGAGCATCTCCAGCGTCCCCCCTTCACTCCAGGTCTTGTTGTGGAAAATGCCCAGATCGGTATCGCTGCCGCTTTCGCGTATCGTTACCTTCGTTTCCAGAAATCCCACTCGCTTGAACGTCCATTGGCCGTCCCCGCTCTCTGCTGTAGCGAATGACCCCAGGTGACTGCGAAAACGCATTGTGGCCAGGAGCAAACCTCCATGGCGCAGCTCGTACTCCATTTCCAGGGCGCGTGGCTGCGACCATATCAACTCACGTTCGACGAAATCGTTTATCTTTTCCATAACTGATGTCGCTCCCGTCAAAATAGTTTGGGGCTGGTTTTCACTGTTGCGCCCTGGCCCGCTCCAGATTCAATGCCAACAGTTGCTCTAAAATCTCGTCGTCGTTCAAGTCACGCGGCTAGCCGTAGGCATCCAGGACGGCGTCGTCCAGCTTCTTGTGCGCCAGGTCCAGCCACGTGGGGCGTTGATTGTAGAGGTTGGTCAGGGTGCGCTTTTTCAGGTCCGCTGCCGGGATGTCAATCTAAACGGTCTAACATGCAGGTTAGTCCATAAAGATCACGTCAAGCAAATCTCCTAGATTGTCCTTCCCCTGCAAGGTTGTCAGATTATAGACCTCCGTATATCCACAATTGTGGCATGAGGCAAACACGTAACGATAGGGCTGAATCTCGAGCAGCCTTGATAGTCCTGTTCCAGACATTGCCAGTTTTTGAACGTTCGCGCCCCGTTGGTCGCACTTTGGACAGCGAAATGCTGCTGATAGTTGTTCTTCAGTCGTGGCCATTTTATCCCTCCGTCACTTAATGAGTATATGATGATTCTACGAACTTCACACCGCATTGTTGCAGATTTACAGTATACTTCGCTACCATTGGCAATACCTATCCGGTGTCTATCAAATAACGAATTGAGATGATGTAGCTCCCGTTACGAGCGCGACCTTACCTTCGCAGTTCATAAATCCTTCTCACGGCATAAACTGGATGACGGTGCTGCTGTATGGCGGCAGCACCGCGATCGGGCGGTAGGCGTCGAAGCCGCCAACCGCATTGACGGGTGGCAGGTACAATTCGCCTTCGCCAATCAGCCACGCGGGAGTGTGCGCGGCGGTGAACGGTCCTTTTGCCAGGGTGAGCGTGTAATCCGCGACGACCTGCCCGCTCAGATTGACCACGACCAGCACTACTTCGTCCTCGTAGGTGCGGACGTAGCTGTAGACCGAACGCGGTTCCGCCGCCACCGGCCGCCAGTCGCCAATGCGCAGCGCGGCGTGAGTGTTGCGCAGCGCGACCAGGGCGCGGTAGTGGTTGAGGAGCGAGTCCGGCGTTGCGTCTTGCGTTGTGATATTGCGCGTGGCGTAGTCCTCGTAGTAACCCCGCCAGGGCGTCCCGGTGCTGAAACCGCCGTCGGGCGTCCACTGTATTGGGCGGCGGATGTTCTCGTCGGGTTTGGCCCCCTGCATGCCGATTTCTTCACCGTAGTAGATGAAGGGGATGCCGGGGAAGGTGAGTTGCAGCGTCGCCGCGACTTTCGCCTGTTCGTCGTTCATCAGCGTGGAGCGCGTGCGGGTCTGGTCGTGGTTGGCCAGGAACGTCGCGTATTGGCCCGGTGGGTAAGCGGCGATCACGTTTTCCTGCGCCACCAACAGGCTGCCCGTGCGCGCCCTGAAGGCGGCTTCCCGTATGGCTTCCGCCAGATCGAACTCGAAGCACACGTCCACTTTGCCGGCGGTATACTGCGCGACGATGGACGTGGGACTCCATACTTCGGCCACGGCGAAAGCTTGTGGATCGATGCCTTTGTAGAACGTGTAGAACTCTTTGAACCAATCGAGCGTTGCCCCTGTGTTCTCCGTCTGCTCGCCCTCTTCGATCAGGTGCTTGATGGCGTCCAGGCGGAAACCATCGACGCCCATTTCCTCGAGCCAGAAGCGCGTGACGTTGAGCATTTCATGGGTCACGGCAGGATTCTCGAAATTCAGATCGGGCATTTGGTCCCAGAACAGGCCGAAGTAGTAGGCGCTGCCCAACCTGTGCCATCCTGCCCCGCCCGTTTCTCGCCAGAGATACCAGTCGTGTCTATCCGAATTCGGATCTTGCGCCTCGATGAACCATGGGTGCTGCGCGGAGGTGTGGTTGAGCACCAGGTCGATGATGATGGCGATGCCGCGCTCGTGCGCTTCGGCCATCAGCCGTTTGAAATCCTCGTTGGTGCCGTATTGCGGGTTGACGGTGTAATAGTCGGTCACATCGTAGCCGTGGTAGCTGGGTGACGCCATAATGGGCATCAGCCAGATGCCGGTGACGCCCAAATCGTCGGTGGTGGCAGGATTGCCGTCGTTGAGATAGTCGAGTTTCTCGATCAGGCCGTTGAGGTCGCCGATGCCGTCGCCGTCGCTGTCGTAGAAGCTGCGCATAAAGATTTCGTAGAAGACGGCGTCGTTCCACCAGGGCATGTCGCCGCTCCCGGAGACGAGGACGCCATCCAGGCCCACAGGCGACGTGACCTGCGGCGCGCGCGCCTCCGCCGCGACGAGATCGAGCGGGACAATTGTGGCCGTCGGGGCAAGTGTCGGCGTCGCCGTGGGTGGCACGGTGGTAGGGTGCGGGGTGGGGGAGGGTTCGACGATAGGCGCTGCCGTAGCCGTGGCCGTTGGTGGCGCGACAGGTGCTCCGCTTTGGCAGGCGGCCAGAAAGCATATACAGACGAGCACACTCAACGAATAACGGCCAAATCTTAACATAGTGCGCCTCCATTGGAAATAAACTGTACTGGCTGACTAACCCCGATGAGCGCGCGCACCATCACCGCAAATTGCACAGGGTCGCCACTGGTATAGAAGCGGTGCTGGCCCTGTTGTCCGGCAGGCGCGCGCAAGTTGCACCGGCTCAACACTCGCCCAACCTGCCGGGCGACGGCCGGCGCGGGATCGATAAGCGTCACCTCTGGGCCGACGATGCGCTGGATTGCCGGACTCAGGAAGGGATAGTGTGTGCAGCCGAGCACCAGTTGGTCGATGCCGGCATCCAGCAGCGGGGTGAGATACTGCCGCAGCAGTGCCCCCGTCTCCGGCGTATCGAGCGCTCCGGCTTCGACGACCTCCATTAGACCGGGGCACGCCTGCGTGTGGATGTCGAAACCATCGCCGAAGCGCTGAATCAGCCCGGCGAACAAATCGCCCTGGAAAGTGGCGGGCGTGGCGATCACGCCGACGATGCCGGTGCGGGTGTGTTCGACGGCAGGCTTCACCGCCGGTTCCATGCCCACGAAGGGCACGTCAGGAAATGTCCCCCGTAGCGCGTGCAGCGCCGCGCCGGAGGCTGTATTGCACGCCACCACAATGAGCTTGGCCCCTTGCGCCAGCAGGAAGCGCGTGATGTTCCCTGTGAGGCGGCGCACCTCATCCAGCGGGCGCTGCCCGTAGGGGATGTGCGCCTGATCGCCAAAGTACAGCGTGTCCTCGCTGGGTAATTGGCGAACGATCTCCCGCCACACTGATAGCCCACCCACGCCGGAATCGAAAACCCCGATAGGTGATGCACTGGAACCCTTGCGAAGATTTGTTGCCGATTCTGGCATTAAAATGCTCTGTGCTATTCGATCGCAAAACGCAAGAAGTCTTTTGCGTTTTATATATCACGCATGATGTTTCACGTTACGGTATGGGCTCCAACAAAATCTCGTAAGTCGCCACTTCCGTCGTCACCGGCGCTAGAGCTGAGACGGTGATAATAGCTTCGCTTTGCTGTCTGTCCAGAGGGATCGTCCACGTGCCAGATGTGCCATTTTGCATGAGCAGACGCTCGACCTGCGGCTCATCCCCATCGATAACGACTTGCACGATCCAGGTCTGGGGCAGAATGTTGGCATGGCGCACAAAGCCCTCGGCGATCCAGTCACCGTTGTGGGTTTCCATATCGTCAAAGAACAGTGTTTGCCCATCCACGATGACTTCCACATCATCCAGCGCGAAACCGGACTGGTTGACGGCGGCGTCGGTGACGTACTCGAAGCGCAGCGCGATTTCCTGCCCGACGTAGGCCGAGAGATCAGCACTGAGTTGTTCCCAGACGTCGCTTCCACCGGTCAATCCACAACCGAAGTTGTTACCGTTGGGATTGTTTGCCCGGCAGCCCAGGTCTCCATCGTCTAGAATTTCCCACCGGATAGCAGTTGAGTTGAGGTCGCTTGGAATGGTTCCTGAATCGGTCGTCCCGACGACAACGTAGGCGTAGTCCCAGTCTTCCTCGATGTGGTACCACGCCCAGAAGCGCAATTCCGCTGCGGACGCGGTGCGTAAATCGATGATGCGCGTGAGTCGGGCGTCGGATTCGTCTTCGCGGTTGGACCACCAGAGGTACTTTCCGCTGTATGCTTGGGTATCCATCAACACGGTTTGCGTGGAGCCGCTGAAGCTGAACGAGACTGGCACTTTGCTCTGCACTTTGATGTAGTCCACGCCGTACTGATTGACCGTAGAGCGGTCGGTCACAGGCCCGTTATTGACCCGGTGGGTGGCATTGATTCGCGGATTGCCTAAGTTGATGCTTGGATAGCCGTATTGTCCATCGGCTATTTCGGTGTTGTCCAGCAAATTGGCGATGCTCCAATCGGCAAAAAGGTCGGCATGCGTCATTGGGAGGCCTAGGTCGTCAGTGAGGATGCGATCTACGCTGTCCATACTGTTCTCGTCGTGGCTGACCAGGGCCTTGGTCGCCTCCTCGCCAAAACGGTCGAGGAAGTAGCTCATAAACAGGTATGCGCCGCCATAGTTTGGCGAGGCATCTCCGGCGACGCCCTCGGGCCAGGTTGTCAATTGCGTGTCGGGACGGCGCAGATAATCGTACTCGCTGCCGCCGACGCTGTAGTTGTCGCCGGGCTGCGCACGATTGTTCAGTTCCATGGCCATTTCGGAGCATCCTTCGTTGAGCCAGGTCGCCTCGTTGCGGTCGTTGTTCCAGTGGATCATGTGCTGGAATTCGTGCGCCAGCACGCCGTTATAGAAGTCATCGCCGATGTTGACGTTGTCGATATTGATGTAGAACATCTCCATCTCGTTGGAGTCAGGGCGCACGGCGCGCACGTAAGAGTCGGGACTGGAGAAGTATCCGGCGACGGTGTCACCCAGATTGCGCGCGTGCAGAATGCTCAGGTGCGGGTCGTTATCGACGCCGGGTGTCCACTCTGAGCCGAAGAACTCGCGGTTAGTGGGGTAGGTGTGTTCTTCGAAAAGATTGGCGGCCTCAATGAGTTTGTCTTCGTCTACGTTGGCGCCCTCTTCGACCCACATGTAGACGTGCTCTGTCTTGTAAATCAGCTTCGCGTAGATATCGAACTGCTCGTCATTATCCACGTTCGACACGCTAAATTGCCGCCGCGAGCCGACCGGATAATCGGGATTGGGCGTGTCCAATGTACGTGATGTGTCTGCGGGAACGCCTAAGAAGCGCACACCCAGCTCGTGCAGGTCGGAGTTGGGAATTTGCGCTTCACGGAGCGCCGCCAGCGTTTCTGCGGCCTCGTCGGGCAGCGGCGCGCTGATGGTGGGCGGCAGATCCGGCGATACCGGCGTCACCGGGCTGACTGGCGTGATCGGTAGCAGGATGGGCGGTGGCGTCGGCGTGTAAGGCGTGGGGCGCGCGTAGAACCAAACTGCCACTCCGCCAACTATACAACACGCGCACGTTACCAGAAGTAGTAAAGCGCCGACAATGACACCGATTCCAATCCAAAGTTTTTTATTTTCTCCCATGTCTCATTCCTTTATGCTGATGTCTCTTTCCTCGATTATAGATAATCACTAGGATAACGCAAGCAGGATCTTATCATTCTCCTGGTACAGTGTAACCCAAGTTTTCGCCTGATAAACGTGGCCTATATTTTGGTCCCCGTCAATGTCTCTTGGTTCCCGAGAATGATAACGTCCTGATGACGCAGTGCCGTGCGTGGACAGAAGGTGAAAAAGCGTTATAATGCCTACGTCTGGTGCGGGCCACGGGCCAGGGGAGGCGGGTTGCGAAAGAGGGGTAGCTGGCGGAAACTGACGAATATCGCGCGGCGCTATATGGCTTATCCTCATGGGGTGGGATGGGCGGCAGCGGCGCTTTTTGGGGGCGTCTGGTTCCTCTACAGCCTCACTGCGGCGCGCGGCACAATCTTCGGCGACCCCTCTGAGTACCAGTTCATTCCTGCGATTTGGGGTATTGCCCATCCGCCGGGTTACGCATTCTATACGCTCATTGCTGGGATATGGCAGCGCCTTTTTGTCGTTGGCGATGTAGCCTGGCGTACGCACCTTTTGGCCGGGGCCGCTGGCGCGTGGACAGTGAGCCGCGTTTTCTTGATGATCGTTGAAGTGCGTGTGGCGTCGGACGGTACGCCGGATGCTCGCTCGCGTTGGCCGCTGCTGGCGGCATTGTTGGGTGGCTTGGCGTTGGCTGTCGCCCCCAATTTCTGGCAGCACAGTATCCACTCCAACGCGCACATTGTCAGTGCCGCCATTACATCCACACAATTATGGCTGCTCATGCGCTGGTCGCGCGAGGGCCATGACCGCTGGTTGTTTGTATTGGCCTTCGTCGCTGGCATCGGTGTGACGCACCATCCGATCACGGCATGGGGGCTTCCGGCTTACGCCATCTACATTCTGGTACAGCGCCCCAAATTCCTGGTGCAATGGAAGACACTGCTCGCGTTTATCGGCTGTGGTTTGGCGGGACTGTGGCCCTGGCTCTACTTTCCTTTGCGCAGCCCTAACGCCCCCTTTGGCCCCACTGACATGCGCACATGGGCGGGTTTTTTCCGCCACGCGACGGCTCAGGGATTGCGGGGCAATCTCTTCTATTTTGGACTGGCTGAGCAGTTCGACCGGCTGCGCGTGTTCTGGACGCTCCTGCGGTTGCAGTTTGCTTGGCCGTTGCTGCTTCTGATCGGCGTGGGAATCGTGTGGCTGCTGTCGCGCCGTCCCCGGTTGGCGGTGCTGTGGGGACTGTTTTTACTAGGCCATCTGGGTTTCACGCTTAACTCGGTGCAGGACGTTATGGCCTACCTGTTGCACGCTTTTATGGCGCTGGCGTTTCTGCTCGGTGTGGGTGCGCTGTTGTTTGTGGAGATGCTGGCTCAACGCGTGCCGGGCTGGCGGATGTGGGCTGTGGTGGCGGGGTTGTTGGCGCTTCCGGCGGGGATGTTGGTCTATACCTTTCCGCGTATTTCGCTGCGGGAGTGGGACGCCGGTGATGCCTATGTGGACGCCTTGTTCGAACGTTTTGCCGGGCACGCCGAGGGGGCTGTAGTGGCTTCCGATTGGGAGCATCTCACGCCGTACTTCTACCGTGCTTATGTTGATGAGGAAGCGCTCGACGCGGCGGACGCGCGCCCGTTGTACGTGACGACCTCGTTCACGTGGATGGACGCCGTTTTTGGCAATCTCGCCGCCAGCCCGGTGTATTTGACCAACTACCGCCGCGATATTCGCGACCTGGGCTTTCGCCTACGGCCTGAGGGTGACTTGTGGCGCGTTCTGGAACCGCCCGCGTTGCAGTCGGTCACGCCGCAATATCCGCTGCACGACGTGTGGGTGGACGAGCGTTTGGAACTACTCGGTTACGACGTGACCGAAACCGTGGTTGCGCAGGGCGGCGTCACGTCATTGACGCTCTACGCGCGAGCGACGACAACGCCCACGGCGATTCTTATGCCCTTCGGGCGCTTGGGCGCAGTCGAGCAACGCTGGGCGACCGATAGCCGCCATCTCACGCTGGATTGGCTGCCTGGTGAGATCATCGTCGAACGCTACGACGTGTATATCCCATATACGCTATCGCCGGGAATCTATCCGCTCGTGCTCGGGTACACGGACATGACGCACGGCGTGGCGGAACTGCCGTTCAACGGTGGAATGACAACCTTGCCGCTGGTCGACATCACGGTGCAGCCCGCAGCCGCTGCGGCTCGCCAAGCGCGCGTTTTAGGGCAATCGCTGACTAATATCGGCAATGATGTGGCGCTGCGCTCCGCGCGTGCGCGGGTTGGTTTAGCGACACGCAATGGGATTTGGCAGGAGACTCTGCCGCTCAAGGCCGGGCAGCCACTGCATTTGACCTTGACATGGCGCGTGCTGGCGCGCCCGCGCACGAGCTACACTATTTTTATTCACCTGGTTGACGCGGGCGGCGCGCTCCGCTTTGGGCACGATTACACGCCGTTAGGGGGCGCTTTCCCGTCCTATTTGTGGTTCCCGAAGTGGCTGGAGGGCCAGCAGGTTATCGATCCTTACCGGTTGACCATCTCAGAAGACACGCCGCCGGGTCAGTATTGGTTGGAAGTGGGGATATATGAAATGGGCAGCGTTCGCCGCATCCCGCAGTTTAGCCCCGACGGAACGATGACAGGCGACCGCTTCATCCTCGGCCCAGTTCTCATCCAGCCATAAATAGGACGTTGATTTGACGGATGCTACAGTTTCGAATAGGCTATCTGACTATCGACAACTTGGCTAACGACTACCTGACTATCTGAGGAGGGACATATGGACGGACTTGTGCTGTGGGTGATTGCCTCGGCGATCCTGCTTTTTGTGGGGATATATTGGGTTTACATGCTGGAAAAGCGTCTCAAGGCTATGGAGGAACGCTATCAGAGAATACTCGCGTTGGCCGAAGATACCGACCAGGCGACTATTGTGCAACTTCTATCCCGCCTGGACGCGCAGGAGAAGCGTCTCGCTCAAACTGAGGCAACCCTGCGGCATTTCGGCAGTATTCTGCCGCATACGGTTCAGGGGCACGGCGTGATCCGCTATAGCGCCTTCGAAAATGTGGGCGGGGATCAGAGCTTTTCGCTGGCACTGGTGGATGCGCGCGGCAACGGCGCGATGCTCAGCGGTCTGCACACCCGCGATGACACGCGGGTGTACGCCAAGCCGCTGACGCAGTGGCGCTCCTCCTACAGCCTGAGCGCCGAAGAACAGCAGGCGTTGGGCAAGGCACGTCAAATGATCGATGGTACGCCCTCTAACGACGAGCCGCCCAGTAACGCGCCATCCGAGGCTGCTGCCTGACATTGGTGGCCTCTTGCGCGTATGGTTTGCCAGGCGAGTTTTAATCGATGCAGTTTGACAAACCACCATCTCTGGTTATTATTGGAACGAGCCATGCTGAACTTTGATCAGAAGTTGGGAACACAAGTAGGGGTTCCCTTTGCAGAATTTCACAATTGTGAAATCTAATCAATGGTAAGGAGGAATCGATGTCGTGGTTAGGTGGTAAAGGAAAACCAAAAGAACCTGTGACACCTGTTGCAAAACAACCGACAATTACCGGGGGAGGACGTATGGCGCAACCAGCAATTGAATCGACCATTGGAGCGAATACCCACATCAAGGGGGATATTCAGGGGGATGGAGGTCTCCGTATTGATGGCGTCATCGAGGGCACCGTCGAGATCACCGGCAATCTGGTGATTACCGAGAGTGCCAAAGTGCGCGCTGAGATCAAAGCCAACAACGTGTCCATCGCTGGCGCGGTGCAGGGAAATGTTATCGCCAACCGGGTGGAGATCGCGGACACCGGGCGTGTGTGGGGCGATATGACGATTAAGTCCCTGTTGATCAACGAGGGTGCGTACCTGCGCGGGCAGACGTTTATGTCGCAGGATTTGCAGCCGCCTAAGCTCGAGCCGCCCAAATCGACCAAACCGAGCAACCCACTGCCTGCACCGCAGGCCGGCACCGTAGTTGATGTCATGCCAGAGGAGAAGAAGGACAAGTAGCAGAGCCAGTGGACCGGGTTCGTAGCCCGACTACTGTCATGCTTTTGCGTACACTGGATGTCAAACAAAACAGGGGCGTTTACTGCCCCTGTTCTTTTTTGTCTTTGCGTTGACCGAGTTGTTGTACCGTCCCCCAGATGATGAACATTTCCCCTATTAAGTAGATCAGACTTAAGGGCAACAGGCTGGTGCGTTGCAGTTCGTGGGCCAGGAGCAGCGCCGCGAGGGCGTACAGGCTGATAAGAATCTCCCCTGGCAGCGCGCGATCGAGTGTGACGCGATATTGGGCGGCGCGCCAGTTTCCCTGTCGCCCGCGCAGTTTGAACTTGGGTGTGCGTTTGAACTCGCCGCCCCAGTGCAGCAGTCCATCGAGCACGCCGAGCGTGGTATTCCAACTGATACCGACGCCCAACAGCATCAAAATTGGGTAGGCCAAAATACGGCGCGGCCAATTCCGATACAACGCTATCTGTCCCATCAGGTAGAGCAGGGGGGGGAGCATTGTTAGCGTGCCCAACGCCACGGCCAGTACTGGCAGGCGCGGCGAGTAGACGACCATCGGCGCGACGAGCAGTACCAACGCCAGGATGAGCGGTTGTGTAAAATAGCCGCTCAAGTGCAGCAGTGCCATCACCTTTTGAGCCAGACTCAGGTGTGGCGAGGACACAATCGGCCCAAAGGACTTGCGCAGCACCTGGGTCGCGCCTTTGGCCCAGCGATACTGCTGCTGTCTAAACGCAGCCACGAACGGCGGCAACTCTGCCGGTGCGGCGACGTCGGGCAGGTAAAGAATCTTCCACCCGGCAAGCTGTGCGCGATAGCTCAGGTCGAGGTCCTCCGCAATGGTGTCGTGCTGCCAGCCGCCGGCCTCCTCGATAGCGCGTCGCCGCCACACACCACCTGTACCGTTGAAATTCATCAGCAGTCCGGCGCGGTTGCGGGCGATGTGCTCCACGGTGAAATGCGCGTCCAATGCCAGGGCCTGCGCGCGCGTGACCAGCGAGTATTCCGCATTCAGGTGTCCCCAACGGCCCTGTACCAGTCCCAACGCGGGATTTTGGACGAGGTGAGGCACTGTCTGCTGCAGGAAGTCCGGCATTGGCGCAAAGTCAGCATCGAAAATGGCGACGTATTCACCGCTCGCTTTCTGCAATCCAACCGCGAGCGCACCCGCTTTATGTCCATTGTGGTGCTGCCGGTGCAGTAGGGCGATCGTGTAGCCTTGTGCCTGTAGCTGTTTAACCTCGGCGCGTGCCAGTGCGGTGGTGTCATCGTCCGAATCGTCGAGCACCTGAATCTCCAACCGATCGCGCGGCCAATCGAAAGCCGCGACTGCTGTGAGGATCCGCTGGACGACGTAGCGTTCATTGCGTAACGGAATCTGCACCGTCACCGTCGGCAGATCGGCCATAGGAATGGATGGCGTCTCCGGCGACTGCGCGCGGCGGTGCCACAGATATAGTGTAACCAAGATCACGATATGAACGGCATACACTGCCAGTCCGATCAAAACGGCAGTGTACAGGTGTCCCACAATCTGAGGTATCATGCGCAAATCTCCTCCACGATATTGAGTCATTATAACACCAAGCTCCAGATTGGAATTCATTGCACAACCGAGATGCGCTTGACAGCTATTTCAAAGGGACGAAAATAGAACCGTGCCGACAATAAGTTTGCATACCCTAACTTATTTGCGCTTGTCACTGATGTTGTGTGCGAAATACACCTTGACTTTGTCTAGAACAGGTGTAACACTGTTTTCCAGAAAGCCCTGTGAGTCGTCTGCCATTTACCCCATTTAAAGGTGATGATGCAGTTGACTTTCATGGTGTGGGAGGAATGATGCAAGTTTTGGTAGAGTTTATGGGTGTTGCCAGAGTGGTCAGTGGGACCAAACAGGTGACACTCACCCTCGAGGAGGGTACGACCTTCCGCCAGATTATACGTTTGTTGGGTCATAAGTATCCCCAGTTAATCGGTGAGGTTATTCAACCAGATGGCGAGACGTTTCAGGCATCCAACATGCTCAACCTCAATGGGCGGCGCATGATCCAACCTGCGCAGATGGATGATACTCCACATGACGGTGACCGTTTAGGGCATAGCCTACAAGTTAAGCACATTAACAGTTTGTCAAGAGTGCCGTCGCCTCAAATTTGACAATTGAGGTAAACTGGGCGGCATGGACAAAGCCAAACAAAAATCTACCACAAGCAGTGTACG
>Ga0209723_1000177_pt1 | contig 124535 bp, 107 predicted proteins | sample BiotimSIPDNA_2_FD_185750 | JGI IMG/M metagenome (GOLD analysis project Ga0209723, IMG submission 185750) | Anaerobic biogas reactor microbial communites from Washington, USA - Biogas_R2 time_0 SIP DNA (SPAdes) (version 2) | ecosystem: Engineered > Bioreactor > Anaerobic > Unclassified | place... | reverse complement strand
GTAACTATAGAACTGTGATACCTGAAATTTATCCGGTCGGGTAAAAAATCAAATCTGAAAAGAGATCCAATCCTGAAAAAAAAATTATTGCAGTAAAATTCCGGGTGATAGCCTGATCCTTATCTTGATATCTCAACACTCACTCTTCCTATCTTGCCTCCCATCACAGGATTAAGCTTTGATACTTTTACCATAGCTTTCTTTATCCCTGTCAGGTTATTGTACAGGGCATCAAGAATACGCGTGGCAATGTGCTCCAGAAGATTAGAGGTAATCTCCATCTCTTTCTTTATGATATGATACGCCTTCTGATAATTCAATGTGTCATTAAGATCATCAGTAACTCCGGCTTTATCCGTATCAATCTCCAGGGTAACATCTACCATAAAATGACATCCGACTATCTTCTCTTCTTTATAATGCCCGTGAAAAGCATAAAACTCCATGCCTTCAATCTTTATTATTCCCATTTTTCATCTTTTTAAATCATTTTTTACTTCCTATAGCTTGAAATAATACTCCTTTATATATTAATTTTTAAATACTTACAATATTATTTAAAAATAATTGCCAAAATATTTGGTTTATATTATAAACTACTTTATATTTGCAATATGTTTACGGTAATTAATTCTTATATATAAATTTAAATAAAATTACGGAAATGGAAGAAAAATTAATGTCAGGTGAAGAGAGTCTTAAGATCATTACGGAAATGATCAACAGGACAAAAATAAACATCCGCCAGAGCAGCTTCCACCTTCTCTTCTGGGGTTGGCTGATATTCGCATGCAGCCTGACTGAATATCTGTTGTGGAAATTTACAGATTTCGCATCTCCCTGGTATGTCTGGTTCTTTGTTATACCCGGAGTGTTTGTTTCGCTGATCTATGGCTTTATTATCGGCAGTAAAGAAAAGATCCATACCTATGCTGATAAACTCTATAGTTGCGTCTGGCTTGGATTCCTTGCAGCATCTCTTGTCCTGTTCATTATTGTTTACAGGAATATCGGATTATTTGCTCCGCTTATACTGACATTAGCAGGGATGCCAACATTTATCTCAGGATTCATAATCAAATTCAGGCCTTTGATAATCGGCGGCATCACTTTCTGGATACTCGCTCTGATCGCTCATTTTGGAGGACCTTCAATCGCTCCTCTTGCAATGCCTGTGGCTATGCTCACAAGTTACCTGATACCGGGATATCTCTTAAAAAGAAAAGTTGATCATGAAAGCGTTTAAAGATCTGGATCCTGTCCTGCATTCGCCGCTGCGGCTTGCAGCCGTTTCCCTGCTAATGAGCGCTGAATCTGCTGATTTTACATTCATTCAGGAACAAACTGGGGCTACAGCGGGAAACCTCAGTGTACAGATCTCAAAACTGAAAGATGCCGGGTATATCGAAGTAACAAAGAAATTCAACAATAACTACCCGCAGACTCTTTGCCGTATCACTCCTTTCGGCAGGAAAAGGTTCGCTGAATATGTAAAGGCTCTCAGAGATTATCTCGAACCTGACCTTCCCACGGAAAAGGGATAAATAATTAAGGGTGAGGGGTGCAGGATTAGTAAAGAAACCATCATTCCGACGTTTTCATAACCATAATTGTTGTTTTTAAAGGGAGCTTACCTGCGATAAATGCTTCAGAATGTCCTGAATATTTAATATCATAAGTAGTATCAACAACTTTTAGGAAATCTTCAACTGTCCCAAGCCTGAAACCACTTGGAGGTGCATTTGCCGGCGTAAAATGCATCGGAATAACTACCTTGGGCTTTAGTTGCTTAATGACTTCCATAGCAGTTTGAAGATCAATTGTGGGTCCTGCACCAACGGGTATCATGAGAATATCTGCCGCCCCGATAGCTGCAACCTGGCTCTCACTGAGCAGATGACCAAGATCTCCAAGGTGAACTATCTTCAGGCCCGGCAATTCAAAAACGAAAATTGCGTTTTTCCCGCGTTGGCTCCCTCCCTGGTTGTCATGAAATGATCCGACAGTATAAACATGAATCCCCTTAAATACCGTATCAACTCTGGCATAATCGGATCCCCTGAGTCCGTGTATAATAACCGGATTCCCTTTTGCCAGGGCAACATAATTATGATCTCCGTGTTCATGCGATATTGTGACCAGATCAATGATATCCGGTACTTCTACCTTTGCCATACCTGGATTTACCGGATCTATTAAAACTTTCACTCCAGCACCGGTACTTATCAGAAAGGTTGACTGGCCAAACCATGTTAAATTGGTTGTGGTCTGACTGATCACTAAACCGGTGTTTACTAATGCTATAAGCAAAATGCCGAATAACTTTTTCATTAAATTGATTTTGAAGTAATATTCCAAAGATAATCAAATAAATATTTTACTATTAAGGCAACCGCGATACTAATTATTTATCTTTAGTTTCCGACTAAAATAAAAAAAGGGTTGCCGATAAAAGGTTCTGCCAAATGTTGTAAATTGCTACCTCCTAATTCCGGGGACAACATCAGTAATATTGCTGAGTATTTTCTTGTGAGATTGCTCCAGACATGAGACACTTTTGAAAAAGATAATTATAACACAATAAAAAAAAGTATTATGGAGAATTATAAAAAAATCCTGATTTCTGCAGCCCTTATAATTAGTTCGGTTTTAACATCAGAACTGCCAGGGCAGATTACGGTCAAATTACCACGAAGTACTCCCGAAACAGAAGGAGTGACTTCTCAGGGAATAATAGATTTTCTGAATGCTGTTGATACAGCAAGCAGGGTGGAATTACACAGTTTCATGTTTCTCAGGCATGGCAAAGTTATAGCAGAGGGCTGGTGGGACCCGTTCGGACCTGATAACAAGCATTTGCTATACTCAGCCAGCAAGACTTTCGCTGCAACCGGAATTGGTCTGGCAGTATCAGAAAAAAAGCTGAAGCTTACTGATAAAGTCTTTTCATTCTTCCCATATTCTCAGCCCGACACTCTAAGTGATTATATGAAAGAAATGACAGTACAGAATCTTCTGACAATGTCGGCCGGACAGGATCCTGAACCCAGGTCAATGGGTGCCGGTGGCGATTGGATCAATACCTTCCTCAGCACTGAACCGGTCCATAAACCAGGAACAGTTTTTATGTACAATAATATGGCGACATTTATGCTATCAGCCATTGTTCAGCAGGTTACCGCCCAGACATTGTTTGATTACCTGTTGCTAAGAATTTTTCAACCACTTGGGATCCGTGGGATCGACTGGGATCTTAATCCACAGGGAATAAATCTTGGAATGATCGGATTAAGACTTCGTTCTGAAGATCTGGCAAAATTCGGTCAGCTGCTGCTGCAGCAGGGTGTCTGGAATAAAAAACAACTTATTCCCAAAGAATGGGTGAAAGAAGCCACTTCATTTAAAATCGAGAGTAAAGGTGGTTCTCCCCAACTATCCAAAGATAAAAATGACTGGACGCAGGGATACTGCTACCAGATGTGGCGCGGGAGGAACAATACTGTTCGCCTTGATGGAATGGCCGGTCAGTTTGTTGTTCTTATACCTGATAAGGATGCCATTGTCGTTCTAACCGCAAATGCAAGAGATACACAGGATGAGCTGAACCTTGTCCATAATTATCTTATACCGGCGATTAAATCGAATACATCTCTTCCAGCAAATCAGGGACTTTATAATGAATTACAAAAGAGACAATCCTCCCTTAGCCTGAAAACACCTGTTTCCAAAACAACCAAATCAGAGTTTGAAAAAAGAATTTCAGGAAAGGAATTTAGTTTAGAAGAAAATAATTACCAGATCCAATCAGTGTATTTTGCTTTTAACAGCGATGGATGCAGCTTTGGTTTAAAAAGAGATAACCAGATCTCTGTGTTCAAAGCCGGACAGGGTAGCTGGAAAATAACAAAATCAGCATCGACTTCCCTCCTGTCTCCTTCACGTAATCCCTCATCAAAATCAATAGATGCCAATTATAGTTCACCCCAGACATCATTCATAGCTGCTGCAAGTTATGCCTGGACTGATAGCGCAACATTGGAAATAACAACAAGGTTTGTAGAAGAAAGTCTTGGGCCTCAAACAATTGCCTTCAGATTTTCAGAGTTCAACGGCGGGGTAAGAATCACAATTGAACAAAGTACATCCGGGGGCCAGGCGCGAGGCCCGGCAGGAGCAGCCCCTCGTGTTCAGCTAAGAGGTAGTATGGTAGAAATAAAGTAGTTGTTTGTAAAGAATTGATTCAGTGACCTTAAAAAAAGCTATACAAAAATTCATTGTGATAATAATGCCCGTACTCAAAATCATCCTATTTTTGTAGTCTTAAATTATTCAGGATGAATGACGAGAATACCAGGGAAAATGAAGGAACGAAGATTCCTGTAAGTTTTATCGAACAGATCATTATTGACGATCTTAAAGAAGGCCGGAATAACGGCAGGATACATACCCGTTTCCCTCCCGAACCTAACGGGTACCTTCATATCGGTCACGCCAAAGCTATTTGTCTCGATTTCGGCATGGCTGAAAAATACGGAGGTAAGTGCAATCTCCGTTTTGATGACACCAATCCGGTAAAAGAAGAAATTGAATATATTGATTCCATCAGGGAGGATATCCACTGGCTGGGTTTTGACTGGGAAGACAGAGAATATTTTGCTTCGGATTATTTCGGGAAACTGTATGATTTTGCTATTGACCTTATTAACAGAGGTCTGGCTTATGTAGATGACCAGCCATCAGATCTTATCGCGCAACAAAAAGGAAGTCCTACACAGCCCGGAATAGAAAGTCCTTTCAGAAACAGACCGCCAGATGAAAATCTCGATCTCTTCCGTCGAATGAATGAAGGTGAATTTGATGAAGGGAGCAGAGTGCTCAGGGCTAAGATAGATATGAAGAATCCCAATATGCACATGAGAGATCCTATTATCTACCGTATCATCAAAGCTCCACATCACCGCACCGGCAATAAATGGAAGGTCTATCCGATGTACGATTTTGCTCACGGACAATGTGACTTTTTCGAAGGGATAACCCACTCTCTCTGCACTCTTGAGTTTGAAGTTCACCGTCCTCTTTACGACTGGTTCACTGACAAACTTATGACTTCTTCGTACAGACCAAGGCAAATTGAATTCAACCGCCTCAACCTGACTTACACTGTGTTGAGCAAGAGAAAACTCCTTGAACTTGTGAGAGAAGGGAAGGTAAGAGGCTGGGATGACCCCAGGATGCCCACTCTGTGCGGACTCAGAAGAAGGGGCTATACACCTGAAGCCATAAAGAGGTTCATTGAAATGATAGGGTATACAAAATTCGAAGCCATCAATGATATTTCCCTGCTTGAACATGCCGTACGTGAAGATCTTAACATGAGAGCTCCAAGGGTTTTCGGGGTTCTTAAGCCCCTGAAGGTGATCATTACTAACTACCCTGAAGAAAAGACTGAAGAAGTCACTATCATCAATAATCCAGAAGATGAAAGTATGGGAAGCCGGAATATACCTTTCAGCAGAGAATTATATATAGAGCGTGATGACTTCATGGAGGATCCGCCGAATAAGTTTTTCAGGCTGGCCCCTGACCGTGAAGTCCGGTTAAAAGGAGCTTTTATTATTAAATGTGAGTCTTACAGGAAAAATGAGACTACAGGTATCATTGAGGAAGTATACTGTACCTATGATCCTGATACCCGGAGCGGGGCCAATAATTCTCAGAAAAAAGTTAAAGGCACCCTTCATTGGGTATCGGTCCGTCATGCTATCGATGCTGAGGTCAGGATCTACGACAGACTGTTCAATCATGAAGATCCTACAGGGCAAAAAGATGATTACCATAAATTCCTTAATTCCGATTCTCTGCAAATATTGAAAGGGTGCAAATTGGAACCCTCTCTCCGGTCGGCCAGACCTCTTGACAGATTTCAGTTTCAGAGGCTGGGATATTTCTGTGTCGATTATGATTCGTCAGAGGATAATCCTGTGTTTAACCAGACTGTATCGCTCAGAGATTCCTGGTCAAAAATGCGGAAATAAACATCATTGCCCGTTAGTGATTGTCAACTAACACATCTTTTGAATAAGTGTCAGGACTTTTTTACTCCGCATTAACCTGATATAATATCTTATTTTTTATATCTTTGTCCCCTCTCTATTGCTCCGTGGTGTAATTGGCAACACGTCTGACTCTGGATCAGAAAAGTCCAGGTTCGAGCCCTGGCGGAGCAACAAACAGACCGGCATCTACAGCCGGTTTTGTATTTTATTCAAACCTTCTTCTCATTCCCTCTCCATCAGCTGTCTTAAGAGCAGCAACCACATCTTCCGGCTTTATTTCTCCCGCTTCATTGTGGATTGTTTCTCCTTCAGCACATGAAGCAACCCCAACCTTCATCAATTCACTGTCGGGTAAACCTGACATACCCATATCTTCAAATGTTGTGGGCAGTCCTACTGCCTGACAGAAATCGTACACTTCATCAATAATTTCTCCCGGACGGTCAGTGAGGAACAGAGAAGCCAGTACCCCGAATGCTACTTTCTCGCCGTGAAACAGATGATGAGTCTCTTTCAGCACCGTTAGTCCGTTGTGAATAGCATGACTGGCAGCCAGTCCACCACTTTCAAAACCCAGTCCGCTTAAGAGGATACATGCTTCCACTACGTGTTCAAGAGCAGGAGTTACAACATTGGCTTCTGCGGTGACCAGTGCTGTCTGCCCATATTCAAGCAAAGTGTCATAGCACAGCCGTGCCAGTGCCTGTGCCGTCATTGATCCGGGGTAGCCTGACATATTGGGAGAAACAGTCCGCTGACATGAATCGGCTTCAAACCAGGTAGCCAGGGCATCCCCTATTCCGCATCTGAGGAAACGGGCCGGGGCACGGGCTATAATTTCAGTGTCAACAAGAACCATATTGGGATTAGAAGGAAAGAACATATATCTCTTGAACTCGCCTTGTGGAGTATAAATGACTGAAAGGGCACTGCATGGAGCATCAGTGGATGCAATTGTCGGAACAACAACAACCGGGACCTTCAGGTTAAAAGCAACTGCTTTTGCTGTATCAAGGGTCTTCCCTCCCCCTATCCCTGCAATGAGATCAATACCGGCAGACTGAGCCGCTTTGGTTATTCCTGAGATCTCTTCATCGGAACACTCTCCATGAAAACGCTTTGTAACGATCTTCATCTCTTCCTCTACACTTTTCTGGAAATCAGGAAGAAGATTATCATATACAAAAGGATCACAGATCAGGTATCCGCTTTTTCCATACCTGGCCATTTCTATGCCCAGCTTTTTAATGGCTCCCGCCCCCTGAACATATCTTCCCGGAAAAATTGAAACGCTTATCATTTGAATTGATTTTTATATTGTTACTTGATACAACACAAAGATATAAAAAGCTGATAATCAGAAAAATAATTTAGACAAATTTTGAATATTATTCTGTATATCATTATGTTACGGAAGGTCCCCTTTATATCAGAATCATGAAATCCAAAACAGAACACAAAAGCAGATAATTAACTCCGGTTTAGCATTACCTATAGACAGTGTCATCTTGCGAATCTAAAAAAATTAAGGTTGAAGAAGGAAATACCATAATGAAGATCAAAATTCCGTTCAATAATCCGGAAGGCATCCTTGAAACTATAAAGAAACCTGATAAATCGTAATATCTTTTATAGCGTTAAAATAGAATGTTTTCAATTCTATTTAAGTTTCTCATCTATTTTGTAGTTGCTCATAGTTTTTTATTAACTAAAGTTGTCCTTTTAATTATTATAAGCTATAATTACATTTCAACGCTTTATAAATAAAAATCTTTATTATGAAAAAATCTGGCCTTATCATTATCGTATTGCTTACCACATTGATTATTGGCTGTGATCCGCATGAAAAAGATATTCCCATAATCAACATAGCAAAAAACAGTTTTAACATACCTTGCGAAGGAGGTACTTTTGATGTTATCTTTCAAACTAATAATGAATATACAGTCGACATAACTAAGGATGGCTCTGACTGGATTTACAGAACAACAAAAAAAGGCCTTGTTTTAGACGCTATCGAGTTCACTGTAGAGCCTAATTTTACATATTCAGAGAGAAATGCAACAATTGTGATAAAAACGACAGAAACCAATCTTACAAGTGACACTGTCTATGTAGTACAAAATGCCGGTCCTGCGTCAGTAGAAAGCACAGGTTTTTCAAAATTTATATTTGATGTAAACGACAACCCCTTACATCTGAACTATACCGTGGAATTTGAAATTCATGGAAATAGTATAACAGGAAGAATACCTCATTACGCCAGACCTGATAGTATTATAGCCAGATTCGCTACAGACGGGACAACAGTATTGGTTGGAGAAAAAGAACAGATTAGTGGTGTAACAGCAAACAATTTCAGAAACCCTGTGGATTATACAATAGTATATGCAGATGGGCATGAAAAAACATTTAGAGTTGATGTTACCAATTTCACTGGTTTGCCTGTTCTCTTTATCTCAACTGAAAATCAGGCTCCAATTAACTCCAGGGATGATTATGTTAAGGGATCCGTATATCTTGATGGTGCTGGCATCTTTGACGACCTGAGTGCATCTATGAAAATCAAGGGAAGAGGAAATTCGACATGGGGTATGCCAAAAAAACCTTATAAAATAAAATTTGACACTAAACAATCAATGGCAGGTTTCCCTGCTGACAAAGAGTGGGTGTTGCTGGCGAATTATGCTGACAAGTCGGCTATGAGAAATGAAGTCGCCTTTAATATAAGCAGAAAAACATGCCTTGAATACACACCACGAACTCAATTTGTAGAAGTATTTATAAATAATGTTTATAACGGAACCTATCAACTCACTGAACAATTAAAGATCAGTGAAGGACGTGTTAATGTGTCTGATGATGGTTTTTTACTTGAAGTTGATCAGTTAGACCGGTTGGATGAGGATGATGTTTATATCTTAACGGACAGGATTTTACTCTGCATTAAAGATCCTGATGTAGAAACAGGATCTGATAAGTATAACTGGATTAGAGATTATTTAAATAATACGGAGAATTCTTTGTATGGAGAAAACTTCAGAGATCCTGAAAATGGGTATACGAAATATATTGATGCAGAGAGTTTTGCTGATTGGTATCTGGTAAACGAGATTACAAAAAACAATGATGCCATATTTTTCTCCAGTTGTTACATGAATATTGCTCCCGGCGGCAAATTAAAGATGGGTCCGGTTTGGGATTTTGATATTGCTCTGGGAAATATTAACTACAACGATAACTTTAATACTGAAGGCTTTTGGATAAAAAACTCTCCATGGATTGCCAGATTGTTTACAGATCCCGAATTTGTAGAGTTGATCAGGATAAGATATAATAGGATCAGGGGAATAATAATGTCAGAAATAATACAACAAATTAATACTCATGCTAATTCTCTCAGATGGTCGGTAGTTGAAAATAATGCCAAATGGAACACTCTGTATACTTACACCTGGCCAAACGATGCAATATGGGGTTCATATGACAATGAGATTCAATATTTAAAAAACTGGATTACCAAAAGGATTGAGTGGTTAGATGTTGCCATCCCGGAGTTATAGCAAATATTTAAAAATCATCTTAATATTATTCATATTTAAATTTTTATAAAAGCAGATGAATATTATTTCTCCGGGTAATAAGAAAAATAATCTGAAAAAAAACAAACTGATAGAAAAAGCATGTTAAACAGACGAAATAATTGATTACTGTAGCTCATATTTTGATAAAGGGTTTTATTGTATCAATGGCTTATTATACTTTTGAGAGGTAATTAATACAATTATTATGCCCTTCAGTGATATCACCTATTCAAAAAAAATGAATGAATTAAAAGATTTTTCGGTTGAAGAAACGCACAAAACACCTCTTATTGATTTTAATCATATAACAGGAGAACTTATCATATCAGGGAAATCTATTCCTGAAAATCCTGCAAAGATATATGAACCTGTAATGGAATGGGTAAGTATTTATATTACAAACCCGAGACCTGTAACAAATCTCAGGTTTAATGTAGAATATTTCAACACCACATCATCTATATGGTTCTCAAAAATTATAAAGGCTCTTACCCAGATCAACAATCCCGATTACCTCCTTATCGTACATCTGTATGTTCCCCTGGAGGAATATGATGATCTTAATGAGATTGATGATATAAGAGATGCCTTTGGCCCCATCACCAATCTTTTTCAAAACACCATTCCCGGAGTCGGGCTTAAACTGTACGGCACCAACGATAATTCGGAAGTGGTAAAAGATACTATGGTCCTTATGTAATTAGGACAATCACCTTCTCTGTTATTTTCTGGTTTATATCTTTCTTATTCTTTTGTTGAAAGATATTCTCTGCTTTCCGATTTGAATTTTTAAATTGCGCCCACATATTTTTTGTTAATACTATGCCAAGACGTGAGGATTTAAAAAAAATACTGATAATCGGCTCGGGGCCGATTATTATCGGACAAGCTTGTGAATTTGATTATTCTGGCACTCAGGCCTGTAAAGCTTTACGTTCTCTCGGATACAAGATCGTACTTGTCAATTCCAATCCTGCCACGATCATGACAGATCCTGAGATGGCTGATGCCACCTATATTGAGCCACTCAATGAATATGCTCTTACAGAGATAATCAAAAAAGAACGTCCCGATGCCCTTTTACCCAACCTTGGAGGGCAGACGGGTCTCAATCTCTCTTCTGTTCTGGCCCGGAAGGGTGTGTTGAAGAAATATAATGTTGAGGTCATAGGTGTGAATATTGACGCCATAGAAAGGGGTGAAGACAGGACAGCTTTCAAAGAGACGATGAACCGCCTTGGTATAGATATGCCCATGAGCAGGGCTGTATCAACTGTGGAAGATGCCGAGAAAGTTGCCAATGAGCTGGGTTATCCTGTTGTTGTACGTCCGGCTTACACTATGGGGGGTACAGGAGGCGGTTTAGTATATAATGTTGAGGAATTACAGACTGTTGCCAGTCGTGGTTTATCAGCCAGTATGGTCAATCAGGTACTTATTGAAGAGTCTGTTGTCGGATGGGAAGAGCTTGAGCTGGAAGTTGTCAGGGATGCAAAAAACCAGATGATAACTGTGTGCTTCATAGAAAATGTTGATCCTATGGGTGTCCATACAGGTGATTCTTTCTGTACGGCTCCTATGCTGACCATCAGTAAGGAGCTTCAGGAACGTCTGCAGAAATATTCATATAGTATTGTTGAAGCTATTGAAGTGATAGGTGGAACCAATGTTCAGTTTGCACATGACCCTTCCACCGGCAGAGTTGTGGTAATTGAGATCAATCCCCGCACCTCTCGTTCATCAGCTTTGGCATCCAAAGCCACCGGTTTCCCTATTGCTTTTGTGTCGTCACTGCTTGCCGGAGGGCTTACTCTGGATGAAATACCTTACTGGCGAAGCGGCACTCTTGATAAATATACTCCCTCAGGCGATTATGTCGTTGTTAAATTCCCCCGTTGGGCTTTTGAGAAATTCGAAGGGCTGAAAGACAGGCTTGGGACACAGATGCAGGCAGTGGGTGAAGTAATGAGCATAGGGAAAACCTACAAAGAGGCTTTTCAGAAAGCGATACGTTCCCTCGAAACAGGCCGTTACGGTCTGGGCTTTGCTGCTGACTACAACAAAAAAACACTTGACGAGCTTCTTAATATGCTCAATCATCCTTCCAGTGAACGTCAGTTCATCATGTATGAAGCGCTCAGAAAAGGGGCAAAGACAGATGATCTGCACAACAGGACAAACATCAAGGCCTGGTTCATCTCACAAATGAAAGAGCTGGTTGAAGAAGAAGAAAAAATTCTTTTGTATAAAGGATCCCTTCCTCCGGACAATATCTTTATACAGGCAAAAAAAGATGGTTTTGCAGATAAATATCTCTCCCGTCTCCTGGAAGTCCCGGAAAAGGAAATAAGAAAGAAAAGGATCTCTCTGGGTATGAATGAAGCCTGGGAACCCGTACCAGTGAGTGGTGTCAACGATGCAGCATATTATTATTCAACATACAATGCAACTGACAAAGTAACTGTATCCGGCAGAAAGAAGATAATGGTCCTGGGCGGCGGTCCTAACAGGATAGGACAGGGTATAGAATTTGACTATTGCTGTGTACATGCTGCTCTTGAGATAAGAAAAGCAGGGTTTGAATCCATCATGGTTAACTGTAATCCCGAGACTGTCTCTACCGATTATGACACGTCCGACAAACTTTATTTCGAACCACTTACTGCCGAAGATGTATTAAGTATCTACGATAAGGAGAAACCGGAGGGAGTGATCATTCAGTTCGGGGGTCAGACACCTCTTAACCTGGCACGTGAGCTATCTGAAGCCGGGGTGAAAATCCTGGGAACCAGCCCCGATACTGTTGATCTTGCCGAAGACCGTGACCGTTTCAGACATATCATTGAAAAACTTCAAATACCTCAACCTCCTTCCGGAATGGCCGGTAATCTTGAGGAAGCTCTGACAATAGCCAGTCAGATAGGATACCCTCTCATGATACGGCCATCATACGTCCTTGGAGGCCGTGCAATGAAAATTATCCTTGATAAGGATATGTTGGAGGAATATGTTAAAAAAGCCGTTGATGTATCTCCCGACCGTCCGTTATTACTGGATAAGTTCCTTGAAGATGCGATAGAAACAGAAGCTGATGCCATATCTGACGGAACAGATGCGTTCGTACCTGCTGTCATGCAACATATTGAATATGCAGGTATCCATTCCGGCGATTCTGCATGTGTCATCCCCCCAGTTATCATACCAAAAGAACACAAGAAAACCATTTATGATTACACTCGCCGTATTGCAATGGAATTGAATGTAGTAGGCTTACTTAACATTCAATATGCAATATATGAAGATGTGGTATATATTCTCGAGGCCAATCCACGGGCTTCCCGTACAGTGCCACTCGTTTCAAAAGTTTGTAATGTGTCAATGGCCAGAATAGCTACCGGAATATTGCTCGGACAAAAATTATCAGCATTCGGGTTGAAAAACAGGACATTCAACCATTTTGGTGTAAAAGAAGCTGTTTTCCCCTTTAATATGTTTCCGGATATTGATCCTCTCCTTGGTCCCGAAATGCGTTCTACCGGTGAGGTTCTTGGGATGGCCGATTCCTACGGAATGGCTTTCTTTAAATCGCAGGAAGCAACGCTCACTCCCCTGCCGGTAAATGGCACTGTGCTTATTACTATTGCCGATCGTGATAAAAGCAAAATCCTACCCGCCGCTTTAAATTTCAGGGATATGGGATTTAAGATAATGGCAACAGGCGGTACCCGCGATTTCCTCATAGATAACGGAATAGAAACTGAACTGATACTGAAAGTACACCAGGGAAGACCAAATATTGTTGATGCAATAAAGAATGGAGAAGTAGATTTAGTTGTAAATACTCCTGCAGGACGGCTCAGTGAATATGATGATTCCTATATAAGAAAAAATGCTATTAAATACAGAATACCTTATATTACAACTACTTCAGCTGCTTTTTCAGCTACCCAGGGAATAAAAGAAAGACAAAACGGCAAGTTCAAAGTCAAATCACTGCAGGATTATCACAAAGCTATTCCTGATTAAGATCTTAAGAATGCGTGAGGACAAATAGTAAGGAAGAAATCCTTTTGAAGGCCTGAAAACCGCACAAAACAGGAAGGTATTCTTCTTAAATACATAGTTTTTAACCCAGTACCATTGAAAGTTCCGGGGCACCCGGGGATTACCGGCTCGTGTGAGGCATCAGGGTCATTTAATAAGATGATAATCAGTGATTTAAAATCTTTTGTTCCTGGCAATTTCGATAGAACGATAAAACGCTGATTACTAAAGCAATACTTATCTTAGAGCTTTTTTGAACTTTCTGAACAGCCTTTCATCGCTGTCGCCGGCCTTAATACCTTCTATCATTACCTCAATGATACCATCTATCTTTGAATAATCGAAACCTGCTTCAATTGCAAATTTTCTCAGCATTTTAATCTCATTGTCCTCAACTATTTCATCCGCTAGTATCACTTCTGCAATATTATGCAGATGTTCAAATTTATCTTCAAGGGAGTAAGGTGCATGATAATTATGTTCTTTCTCCATGGTGATGATCTGATCAATCTCAGGATCCGTCAGCCCGAATTTTCTTCCTTCTTTATGCAACATCTCCTTTTCGGATACTCCCAGTTTTCCGTCCGAACGGGAAACCTGAACCAGATGAATGAAAGCCTCTCTGTTTATCCGTCTTCCCTGGTGCGTTATAAAATCAACAAAACTCATCTTATACAATTGAGTAATTAAGTAATAAAAAATTAAAGAGCTTAAAATTAACAATAAAATTTCACAGCCTCTCCCTTATACACAAACAAATTAAAAGCATTTTAGTTCGGTTTTCCCGTGTACACTCTTTGTAATTTCCCGGTGCTTATATTTTTTGCCAGCAGTTTTATTTTATAAAAAACTGAAAGATATCTATTTATAAAGAAAATATAACCTATGGTAGCCGCTCTTCTTCATCACAGAATGTCATAAAAGTTAAAAGTTATTAAATAAAATGTTAATTTGCTGAAGTGAAAATTGCGAAGTACAATAAGCCATATATTTATAATCTCTTAAAGTGGCATAACCTTTGTAAAAAGAATTAAATAATTAAATACCCGAACGAAATAATAATTAATTGAACGTGTGAAATAAAATGAGCATATTTAAAATTAAATTTCCGGGAATAGTTTTAATAATATCATTGTTTTTTCTTTCTACAAATATGTATTCCCAGAATCTCAGGGAAGATTCCCAACTTGATAACAGAGTAAGGGAATTTCTTCGTTCGCAGCGGTGGTATGATATGAATATCCCGTCTGTTGACGGGCAATTGCTTTATGATATAATTATTAAAAACAATTACACAAGTGCTCTTGAGATTGGCACTTCCACCGGTCATTCGGGTATTTGGATTGCCTGGGCATTAAGCAAGACAGGCGGGAAGCTTATCACCCTTGAAATTGATGAGGGCCGTTACCGGGAGGCATTAGAAAATTTCCGGGAGGCCGGACTATCGGAATACATTGACGCGAGGCTTGCCGATGCACATGAGATGGTCAAAGAGCTGGAAGGGCCTTTTGATTTTGTTTTCAGTGATGCAGACAAAAATTGGTACAAAAATTATTTTATCGATATTGATCCCAAACTTAAGGTTGGAGGTTGTTTTACTGCCCATAACATAGCTGAGATTGGTCGCGGATACGGCGGATATGGCGGGCAGGCTGATTTTCTGCGTTATGTAAGAAGTCTTCCCAACTATGAAACTTCTTTAAACACAAGAGGAGGAGGGGTCTCTGTCAGTTATAAGAAATCTGAAAAATAACAAGTTTTTATGAGCGCGGAAAAATTAGAGAGAAAACTCGGTCTTTTCCCTGCTACAAATATTGTAGTGGCCAATATGATCGGGGCAGGGATATTCACTACTTCAGGGCTCCTGATGGCTGGCCTCAATGACCCGGTCCTGATGATTGTATTATGGGTTGTAGGAGGTCTGATTGCTTTATGCGGCGCATTGTCATACGGTGAGCTCGGAGCCAATATGCCGGGAGCAGGAGGCGAATATCTCTTTCTCTCAAAGTTATACCATCCTCTTTTCGGATTCCTCAGCGGCTGGGTTTCTTTTATGGTTGGCTTCTCAGCCCCTATTGCTGCTTCAGCGCTCGGTTTCAGCGAATATTTTCTCAGAGCTGTCCCCGGATTGTCTGTATGGCTGGATAATGCAGGAATAATGGGTCCTGTGTGGACAAATAAATTATTGGCTATATCCGTGATCCTGATATTTACCTTTATCCATTACCGCGGGATAAAATATGGTGCAAAGATCCAGAATATTCTCACTCTGCTGAAAGTCATTCTTGTAGTGGTTCTTCTTGCTGCAGGCTTTTCATCAGGAAAAGGTGATTTCAGTAATTTCAGTGAGGGCGGAAAAGTGGCACCGGGTCTTGCCGGATTTAAGACCATAGGTCTGTCTCTTATGTGGATAATGTTTGCATATAGTGGATGGAATGCTTCTACATATATTGGCGCTGAGATAAAGAATCCCGCAAAAACACTGCCGCGTTCTCTCATTTATGGAACAGCCATTGTTCTTCTTCTGTACCTGGGAATCAATATCCTCTATGTCTACAGTATTAATCCCACAGATATGAAGGATGTAATATCTGTGGGAGGGCTGGCCATGGGCAATCTTTTTGGCAAGCCGGCTGAAATATTATTCTCCCTCCTAATCGCTTTTGCTCTCTTCTCTTCACTGAGTGCATTCATCATCATAGGCCCGAGAGTCTATTATTCCATGGCGAAGGATGGCCTCTTCTTCAAAGCGGCTGGCCGGATACATGAGAAATTCAAAGTCCCATCAAATTCCATTCTCCTGCAATGCCTTATTGCTGTTATTCTGGCTCTGTCAGGGACTTTCGAACAAGTCCTCACCTATATGGGATTCGCTCTTGGTATATTCCCCATCATGACAGTAATAGGTATCTGGCGATTACGAAAGAGCAATCCGGGCAGTATACGGATGAAAGGTTTTCCTATAACCCAGATCATTTATATCATTATGGGTGTCCTGATCCTTGTTCTGTCGTTTATGGAAAAGCCGATGGAATCATCAATAGCACTGCTTACAGTTGTCATTGGCATACCTGCATATTACATCTTCAAACACACAAACGGCACTAAAACGTGATAACCAGTAAGACTGCTATTATTTAGATTTTGTAATCTTAGTATCATCTCCGGTACTCAGATGACGGATGACTACAGAAGCACAAGCCAGTCCGAAAGCTGCCGGCATATAAGAAATGGTTCCCACAACAGATGCCTTGTTCTGTTCTCCGGTGACAGCGAGCACCCTGGTTTTATCGTATGCCTCGGGAGACCATACTGCTGTCACTCCTTCTCTTATACCAAGCCTGTGTAATCTCTTACGCAACATACGGGCCAGAGTACAGCCACTGGTTTCTGAAATATCAGAAATACTGATCTGTAAAGGATCAAATTTGCCTCCTGAACCCATTGAACTTACGACAGGATATTTCCGCATCAGGGAATGCCAGATAAGAAATACTTTGGGAGACAATGTGTCTATGGCATCTATTACATAATCATATCCTTTGTCAAGAACAGCAATCATGCTGTCGTCTTTTATATACTCATTTATTACCTCAAGATCCAGCCCGGGATTTATGTCCAGAAGTCTTGAAGCCATTACTTCAGTTTTGTATAATCCCTCTGTGCTCCTCAGAGCAAGAAGCTGTCTGTTCCTGTTGGACGATTGTATCCTGTCACCATCAACGATCGTCATTGAACCAATTCCTGCGCGGCATATCATCTCGGCAGCATAAGCTCCCACTCCTCCCAGTCCGACAAGAAGGATCCGGGCAGATGAAAGGTTCAACATACCTTGTCTTCCCAGAAGCATTTCAGTCCTGTCAAGCCAGTCAGACACCATTTACATCCTTGTTTATACCAAAAAAGACAAAAAAATTATTCAGGAGTTGTTTTTTCAGTTCACCGGTATTCATACCAAGGTCTCCTGCCACTTTGGTGTAAATATCTTTAATATCTGTTCCCGTTCCATCTGTTTCCAGGAATATTTTTTCCACCGGAAGGTTTTGTATCAGTTGGGTTGATTCAGGTCTTATGCTAAAGCCGGACCATAAGGACAGATAAAAACCTTTTGAAATAAGCTGTAAAGCCAGATCCTTTTTACCATGGAATCCATGTATCAGCCATGCCATTTTTGGTTTCATCCTTTTATACACTCCTGTCAGTTCATCCCATGCTTTTACACAATGAATTATCAGAGGTTTCTCCTTTTCCTCCGCAATATATACCTGCTCCTCAAATACTTTTCTTTGCAGATCAGGTGGAGGTCCTTTTATTTTATCAAAACCGGCTTCACCTATGGCAGCTATCAGGGGATTGGCTGACATCCTGATAACATTTATTATCTGTTCATTATGATTATCTTTTGTAAGGTACCACGGGTGAATTCCATAAGTATAGCTCAGTCCGGCTACATCCTGTGGTTCTTTTTTCTCATGGGCCATAAGTGTCACGACAGAAAAAACACCGGAAAGAGGATAGGCTCCGTGAGTATGAATATCTATATAATCATTTTCCTCCGGAAGGTTCATCGTGAATGATTTCCGATTACAGTCAATCCCCTGTCTATCCTGTTTAATGTTTCCTCCTTCCCCAGCCAGGAGATAATATTGAAAATATGCGGACCGCGTGATGCGCCGACAAGAACGAGTCTCAATGCATTCATAATAGTGCCGGTATGGTATCCATTTTGTGTTATCCACATCTTCACGGCCTGTTCAGTAGCAGCCGGAGTAAAATCTGACAGTTCATCCAGCACCTCTTTCAATCCCTTCAGGTGTTCAGGAGTCTCCGGTTTCCATCTCTTTGTTATTACCTCACTGTCGTAAGCTTTGGGTGCAATAAAAAAGAAATCTGTTTCATCCCATATATCTTTTACAAAACTGACCCTTTCTTTCACCAGATCAACAAGCGTCTCCAGTTGAATAATGTCGTGATGAAAACCTTTAGCCCGAAGTATTTCCCTGAATTCTATTGCCAGTTGTTTATTGCTTTTCTGTTGAAGATAATGATGATTGAACCACCGGGCTTTTTCCGGATCAAAACGGGAACCAGCTTTATGCACTCTGTCAAGTGAAAAAACATTTATCAGTTCATCCATACTGAATATCTCCTTTTCTGTTCCCGGGTTCCAGCCCAGAAGAGAAAGCATATTCACAAAAGCTTCAGGGTAATAACCTTCTTCCCTGTACCCTCTGGCTGTTTCACCATAAGGCCAGTACAATGGAAACACAGGAAATCCCATCTTATCGCCGTCTCTCTTGCTTAATTTCCCTTTTCCGTCGGGTTTGAGGAGAAGGGGAAGATGGGCAAAAAGAGGTTTTTCCCAGGCAAATGATCTGTATAATAAAAAATGAAGCGGAAGGGAGGGTAACCATTCCTCGCCACGTATGACATGGGTGATCTTCATCAGATAGTCATCAACAACATTGGCAAGATGATATGTAGGCATACCATCAGACTTGAAAAGCACTTTATCGTCAAGTGTGTCAGTATTAACGACAATATGTCCACGGATAAGGTCATCAAGATTCACATCCTCATTAACAGGCATCTTATATCGTATCACATAGGGCTTATCCTCTCTGATAAATCTTTTCCACTCAGGTTCTGGTAAGGACAATGAGTTTTTCAGTTTATCCCTTACAGAGGAATTATAGGTAAAAGTCTGGCCTTTCTTTTCAGCAGAATAGCGTAATAATTCGAGCTCTTCGGGTGCATCAAATGCGTAGTAGGCATCTCCCTTTTCAACAAGTTTTTCGGCATACTGCCTGTATAGATCTTTCCTTTCACTCTGACGGTATGGGCCATAGGGGCCCCCTTCAAGGACGCCTTCGTCTGGTTTTATACCACACCACTTAAGAGACTCTGTTATATATTCTTCTGCTCCGTTCACAAATCTTGACCGATCGGTGTCTTCTATCCGAAGAATAAATATTCCTTTTTGCTTTTTCGCAAAGAGATAATTGTAAAGAGCAGTCCTGACCCCACCAATATGTAAGGGACCTGTCGGACTCGGAGCAAAACGAACCCTCACTTGTTGCATAACATGCCTTTTAGATTAATATACAAATATAGGCAAACCCTCTTATAAATAACAGCCGGGAAAATATCAGTTTTGTAATAATGAATTTCAGAACATTTGTAATACCTTTATATATGTAACTATCCATTTTATGTATACCGTTGAGAAAGATGAAAGCTCTTGTAAAAGCACGTCCGGAGAGAGGCTTGTGGATGCAGGAAGTACCCGTTCCCGAACCCGGATTGAATGATGTTATAATAAAAATAAGGAAATCTTCTATCTGCGGTACTGATCTTCATATATACAAATGGGATGAATGGTCGCAGAGAACAATTAAAACACCCATGGTTATTGGTCATGAGTATATGGGAATCATTGAAGAGATGGGACCGGGAGTCACTAATCTGAAGTTGGGAGAAAGGGTTACCGGAGAGGGACATCTGGCCTGTGGTCATTGCAGGAACTGCCGCCGGGGCAAAGAACATGTCTGTGAAAACAGTATAGGCATAGGGGTTCATGTTGACGGATCATTTGCAGAATACCTAAGGATACCTGCCACCAATGTAGTTCCGCTTGACAACAGGATCCCGGACGACTGGGCAGCTATTATGGATCCCTTCGGAAATGCCACTCACACTGCTCTTTCTTTCCCCCTGCTGGGAGAAGACGTTCTTATAACCGGGGCAGGACTTATCGGAGGGATAGCTGTTGCTATTGCACGATTCTCCGGGGCAAGATTTATTGTTGCCAGTGATCTGTCAGACTACCGTCTTGATATAGCAAAAAAGATGGGGGCAACACTTGTGGTAAATCCTTCAAAAGGTGAAAAAATATCTGATGCAGTAAAGAGTCTGGGTATGAGAGGCTTTGACATTGGAATGGAGATGTCTGGTTCCCCGGCGGCTTTTGTTGAAATGATTAAGAATATGTATAACGGATCAAGTATCTCGCTTCTGGGAATACTCCCTTCGGATTTTGAAGTTCCATGGAGTGAAATAATTTTCAAAGCCATATCTTTAAAAGGGATATACGGAAGAGAGATGTGGGAGACATGGTATAAGATGGAACAGATGATAATAGGAGGTATTAACCTTGATCCGGTAATAACCCATCATTTCCACATAGATGATTTTCAGAAGGGTTTTGATGTTATGGAAGAAGGAAAATGTGGAAAGGTTATCCTTAACTGGGATCAGTAGAAAAAAGATTATGTATAAAAACTATCAAAAACATCTTACCGGTATTATTGATGAGATAAAAGAAAAGGGGCTGTACAAAAATGAGCGCATAATTGTTTCGCCACAGGGCCCTGAGATAATACTTGATACAGGACAGAAAGTTCTGAATTTCTGTGCAAATAACTATCTGGGTTTATCCAATAATCCTGATCTCATCGAGGCAGCCAAATCAGCTCTTGACGATCATGGTTACGGTATGTCGTCAGTAAGATTTATCTGTGGAACGACCGATCTTCATAAAGAGCTTGAAAATAAGATTGCCCGTTTTTTCAATACTGATGATACTATTCTCTATGCAGCTTGTTTTGATGCCAACGGGGGTGTCTTTGAGCCTCTACTGACTGATGAAGATGCTGTCATCTCTGATTCGCTCAACCATGCTTCCATTATTGACGGTGTACGTCTATGCAAGGCCAGGAGATACAGGTATTCCAATGCTGATATGGATGATCTGGAGAAACAGCTCAAACAGGCAAAAGCTCAACGATTCAGGCTTATCGTCACAGACGGCGTTTTCTCAATGGATGGCAATGTAGCTCCCCTGGATAAAATTATTGATCTGGCTAATCGCTATGATTCGATGGTTATGGTTGATGAATCACATTCTGCCGGTGTGGTTGGAGAGACAGGAAGAGGGGTAACAGAATTGTATAATGTAATGGGGCAGGCTGAGATTATCACCGGCACCCTGGGCAAAGCCTTCGGTGGTGCCATAGGAGGTTTTACAACAGGAAAAAGAGAGATTATCGAACTGCTTCGTCAGAGATCCAGACCTTATCTTTTTTCCAATTCCATACCTCCTCTCGTAGCTGCTGCCGGTATAAGGATGATAGACATGATGACTGAGACCAATGAACTGCAGGACAAACTCCACAGCAACTCTGAGTATTTCATTAGCCGGATGACCAATGCAGGTTTCGATATTAAACCAACAAAATCGGCAATATGTGCAGTGATGTTGTATGATGCCGTACTATCACAGGAATTTGCAGCCCTGCTGCTTGATGAAGGTATTTATGTCACAGGTTTTTATTATCCGGTAGTACCGCAGGGAGAAGCCAGGATACGTGTTCAGCTCTCAGCAGCACATGAGAGAGAACATCTTGATAAAGCCATAGATGCATTTACCAAAACCGGAAGGAAACTTAAAGTAATAAGCTGACGATCATGCTCTTCCCGGGATCACCCCCCGCATTTGGAAGCGCCGCAATCCTTGCATATAAGACAACCCTCTTCATATACCAGGTTATGTGATCCGCATTCACTGCATGTTCCCTTAGCCCTGGTACCGTTTGGTATGTATTTCTTCAGAGCCCTCTCTACACCGTTCTTCCAGTTATTGATCGACTCACTGTTGAGTTTCAGTGACTGGACAAGATTAACAACATCGGCAATAGGCATTTCGTATCTGAGGACACCTGATATAAGTTTTGCATAATTCCAGAATTCAGGTTTGAACATATGAGAAAGGCCGCCCATGGTTTTCTTATAACCATATTTATCGGTGTACTGAAAATCATAACGGGTAGTACCGTCGTCGTTTTTAACTTTTATGATCTGACCTTTTACAATACTTTTGGGGATAGGAAAGATCTCCTCATCAGCCAGTCCTGTGAAAATTTCGTATGGACTGTTATCCTTCAGTCCGACAAAAGCCACCCATTTTTCTTCATTTATGTTGAACCTTATCACATCACAATCGAGGATTTTCGGTCTTTTTGGTCTTTCTATCCTGCCTTCGGGTTTACCGGAAACAAGGACTCCGCTGCGCGATCCGTCGCGATACACTGTCGCCCCTTTGCATCCATGTTTCCAGGCTGTCAGATAAAGTTCTCCCACCATACTTTCCTTCACATCCGATGGGAGGTTGATGGTTACACTGATAGAATGATCGACCCATTTCTGGATAGCTCCCTGCATTCTTACTTTAGCGACCCAGTCGACATCGTTGGCACTTGCCTTATAGTATGGTGATTTTATCACCAGTTTTTCTATCTCACTATCGCTTTGCTGCTTAACCTCTTCAGGATCAAATCCGTTAAGTCTCAGCCAGTCAACAAATTTATGATGAAATACATTAAACTCTTCCCATGAATCACCTACTTCATCTCTGAAAGTGATGTTTACATTTTTATCGTTGGGATTTACTTTCCTTCTTCTCTTGTAGAAAACAGAAAAAACAGGTTCTATTCCTGAGCTAGTCTGGGTCATGAGGCTGGTAGTACCTGTCGGGGCTATTGTCAGAAGAGCAATATTTCTGCGCCCGAATTTCTCCATATTACTGTACATAACGGGGTCTGCTTCCTTCAGTCGCAGAATAAAGGGATTATCTTTTTCTCTTTCGGCATCATAGATAAGGAAAGAGCCTCTCTCTTTGGCAAGGTATGTTGACGACTTATATGCTTCAACGGCCAGTGTCTTATGAACTTCTACTGAGAAAGTTGTAGCTTCTTCAGTCCCGTATCTCAGTCCCAGAGCTGCCAGCATATCTCCTTCAGCAGTGATTCCTATACCTGTTCTTCTGCCCTGTTCGGATTTTTTTCTGATATTCCTCCATAAATTTCTTTCCACCCTTTTAAGTTCATCTGGTTCCGGATCATCCTCTATCTTGGAAAGAATGGCATCTATCTTTTCCATCTCCAGATCTATGATATCGTCCATCATCCTTTGCGCCAGGCCTACATGTTCCTTATACAGTTCGAAATCAAATTCTGCCTGTGAGGTAAAAGGATTTTTCACATAGCTATACAGGTTAATAGCCAGAAGACGGCAACTATCGTACGGACAAAGAGGTATTTCCCCACAGGGATTTGTGGATACTGTTTCGAAACCAAGATCGGCATAACAATCCGGAACACTCTCTTTTATTATAGTATCCCAGAAAAGCACTCCCGGCTCAGCAGATTTCCAGGCATTATGAACAATTTTCTCCCATAATTTTCCTGCATCCACATCGTTGACAAATTTCGGATTAGCGGAATCAATAGGATATTGTTGTCTGAAAACTGATTTCTTTTCTACTGCTTTCATGAATTCGTCGGTAAGCTTAACCGATACATTTGCTCCGGTTATCTTGCCGCTTTCCATCTTGGCATCGATGAATTTTCCTGAATCAGGATGTTTTATTGAAATAGAAAGCATAAGGGCTCCCCTCCTGCCATCCTGTGCTACCTCACGTGTTGAATTGGAATATCTTTCCATGAAAGGCACAACTCCTGTTGATGTAAGAGCACTGTTTAAAACAGGGGTCCCTTTCGGCCTGATATGTGATAAATCATGACCAACACCTCCGCGACGCTTCATCAACTGAACCTGCTCCTGATCAATCTTCATTATACCTCCATAGGAATCGGAAGCTCCTTCATTACCTATTACAAAACAGTTTGAAAGAGATGCTATCTGATACTCATTGCCTATCCCTGTCATCGGCCCTCCCTGAGGAACAATATACCTGAAATCTTTCAACACTTCGTAAATAAGTTCTTCCGACAGGGGATTCCTGTATTTCTTCTCAATCCTGTGTATCTCTTTTGCCAGACGACGGTGCATATCATCAGGAGTCTTTTCATAAAGATTGCCGTATGAATCTTTCAGAGCGTATTTATTAGCCCACACTCTGGCAGCTAATTCATCTCCTTTGAAGTATCCTATACTCGCTTCAACTACTTCTTCATGAGAATAAATTTTTCTCTCACTCTCCTGCTCCATTGAATTACTGTTTTCTTGTTTTATACCTTCATTCTCTTTTTCAAAAATCTGTTTCACCTCCTGAGTGTGATCAGAAGCAATAGCTGGTTCCTGGATAAAAAGATCTTCCATAATTTTGTTATAATCTGATTTTAATGAGATTAAACGACCGTTGATTTTTATTCGGGTATTTGCTAAAATAGACAAGCATTGATCTCAATCCAAGATAAAAAATTTAAGTTTATTAACATTCCTTATGCTAGTTATTAACTATCTGCATTTCGCTGAATATTAGCCTATTATAAATAGAACTCAAAAGGCGGAAGAAGAGAGATCTGCCAAATCCTTTAAAAATTAGCCGATTAATGATACAAATACCAGTAGTCATTGGTCCGCGTCAGAAAAATCAGGAAAACTTCTTTACAAAATTATCAGAAGATAGTGTTCACCAGAAACTCCATAATCTATATCTCTATACAAAGTTAAATGAAAAGACGAGGTATTCCAAGCTGCGTATAACTTTGTTTATGAAATACTTTCAGAACAATCCCTCCATAATCCTGTGTGTAGCTCCGGCATTTTCTTGTACATATCTCAGAGAGGTTTCAGATGCCTCTGTATATAGAGTATTATTATTCATGAACCGGTCGATGATCATTTCAAATTCCCTGTAATTACTGAAAGTTGCTCCGCTGCCGTTTGCTTTCATTTCAACAGCTTCCCTGAATTTATCATGTCTGGGACCGAACATTACAGGGATACCCCAGCATGCAGGTTCAAGAACATTATGGATCCCCTTCCCGAAACCCCCGCCTACCACCGCCATCCAGGCATAGCGGTATGCAGAGGAAAGCATTCCTACATTATCTATAATAAGAACACGTGCATCGGAGTATTCTTCCCTGAATTCAGAGAACCTGATACTTTGTACTGTCAACAGTTTCTCCAGTCGCTCAATATTTACCGGATCAGGCTCATGAGGAGCAAATACCCACTTCATTAAGGCTGGATGCATGTTGATATATTGTGTTATTATTTCTTCATCTTTCGGCCAGCTGCTACCAATAAGCAACAGTTTTTCTCCCTTTCTGAACAGTTCAAATTCCGGTATTGTTTTAGCTTCCCGGGCTATCTGCATAACGCGGTCAAAACGACTGTCTCCGGCGACAGTCACATTTGTAAACCCCTGTCTGGCAAGGATATCTTCCGATTCTCTGTCCTGAACGTAAAACCATGTGAACTTTTCCAGTATCTTCCGGAAAAACCTGCCGTACCACCTGAAGAAAAAATGGTCATCACGAAAAATACCTGAGATAAGTACAAGCGATATACCTTTATTATTAAGGGCCGAAATAAAGTGATGCCAGAATTCATACTTGACAAAAATAACTTTCTCAGGTCTTATCAGTTCTACAAAGCGTTCTGCATTATGCCGGGTATCGGGAGGCAGATAACATACTATATCGGCATATTTGTAGTTTTTACGGATCTCGTAGCCCGATGGGGAAAAGAATGTAAGCACTATTTTGTATTGTGGCTTCTCATTTCTTATAGCTTCTATTACAGTCCGCCCCTGTTCAAACTCTCCCAGAGAGGCACAATGTATCCATATATATTTTGCTGCAGGGTCAACCTGCTCCTTCAGTTTTAAATACCATCCTTTACGGCCCTTTGTCCATAAATATGCTTTATGACTGAACGGAGAAAGTATCCGCGCAAAAAGAGAATACAGGAAAATACCAATATTGTATATTATCTTCATTACAATTAATTGAGAAAGCAAAGATATGAAAAAGGCACCAGGGCGCAACGGTTGAAATAACCCGATCAACTGCTCATCTCAATTTATTCCGGCATACATGTTACCTTTTGTTACATTGATTCTCTGTGCCTTTAATAAATAACTTCTATTTTTGCACAAATACTAAACAAACCGAAACATGGTCAGACTGGTAGCCTTAATTATTTCTATTGTGCTTCAGATAGCTGCAGCTTCAATAGCTCTTGGATTCATGAAACTTACAAAATACAGGCTCTCCTGGATACTTTTGTCTTCAGCTTTTGTCTTTATGGCTGTTCGCAAACTAATTCAGTTCTTTGAGTTTTTCAGGGGCACTCCTTCATATGAATGGCAAATGTTAGATGAATGGATTGGTGTTCTTGTATCCTTTATGATCATTGTAGGTGTTATCCTTATAAGAGAAATATTCTATTCTCTCAAAAAAGCTGAAATAGACCGTCAGCGGACAGAAAGAAAGGTATTGAATGCCATAATCAATACCGAAGAAAATGAAAGAAGAAGATTTGCCAACGATCTGCATGATGGTCTCGGCCCCATACTTTCAACTATCAAAATGTCTCTTTCATCTCTTGCTCCAAGAATAAACGACCCTTCAGGGACAACAATACTCAATAACACCAGCCACCTTATCAATGAAGCTATTTTCACTATAAAAGAAGTTTCCGATAATCTGAGTCCACATGTACTTACAAATTTCGGACTGGCCAGTGCCATAAATGCCTTTACCACGAAGATCAATCAGACAAAAGCTGTTGAAGTAGATTTCAAGTCGAATATGCAGAATACAAGGATCGAAAAGGACAAGGAAGTGGTATTATACAGAGCTGCATGTGAGCTCATCAACAATGCTATAAGACATTCCGGTGCATCCAGAATAGAGATTGAACTGAATAAACATGAAAAATTCATTACCTTGCACTTCTATGATAATGGCCGCGGTTTTGAGACTTCTTCCCTGGGAAGGGAAGACAACAAGGGACTGGGATTATCAAACATCCAGACCCGGGTTAAAACCGTAGAAGGTGTTTTTGTACTGGAAAGTACTCCGGGAAAAGGGACCAGTGCCTTAATAAAAATGGTTGAATAGATTCATAATATATTAATAACCTTTTTTGACAGAACAAAACAACAGGACCTCAAGACAATCCCGGGAAATATATAATATGGAAAAGATACGTATCATAATAACTGATGATCATCAACTCTTCAGAAATGGCCTTAAGATTCTCCTGAATGCATATCCCGATTTTGAAGTTACCGGTGAAGCTGCTAACGGCAATGAATTTCTTGAATTACTCAAAAACACAGAGGCCGACATAGCCCTCATGGATATTAATATGCCTGAAGCAGATGGCATTGAGGCAACAAGAAAGGGTCTTACATTATGTCCTGAACTGAACATTATTGCCCTTTCTATGTACGGAGAAGAAGAATATTATTATAAAATGATTGATGCCGGTGCAAAAGGATTCCTTCTGAAAGATTCAAACATAAGTGAGGTAAGAGAAGCTATCCTGACTGTAATAAAAGGTGGCAGTTATTTTTCCCAGGAATTGCTTTACAATGTCATACAGAAGATAAAACACCGCGACAACGAAATTAAATCAGCCATCCTTTCAAAAAGAGAAAAAGAGATCCTGGTAAAGATTTGTGAAGGCCTTTCAAACCAGCAAATTGCCGATACACTGTTTATCAGCAAAAGAACTGTTGACAAACACAGGGCCAATCTTCTCGGGAAAACCAATTCCAGGAATACTGCCAGCCTTATTCTTTACGCAATAAGAAATAAGCTTATAGAGATCTGATATGGCCGGATTACACGATCTTGGGAAAAAAGGTGAAGATCTTGCTGCAGCTTATCTTCAGGAAAAAGGATACAGGATCATCAGGCGAAACTGGCGATCAGGCAAGAATGAAGTTGATATAATTGCCGAAGACGGGGATTTCATTGTCTTCGCCGAAGTAAAGACACGCTCCGCGGATTTTCTTATAGACCCTGCTTCGGCTGTTACCAGGGAAAAACAAAGATCTCTCATCCATCTTGCAGAGAATTACATCAAATGGTATAATGTATCCAGGGAATGCCGCTTTGATATTATCAGAGTTATACAAAAAAATGATAAATTTGAGATCGATCATATTGAAGATGCTTTCTACCCGACTCTGCGTTGATAGCAGATATGTTTACAACTAAAAACCAGGCAGATGAGAAAAATAATTTCCCTGTTCTTTATTGCACTCACAACCTTTCACTTATCACTTGCACAGAAAAAAGAGAGAAACACTGAAACTGTAACGGCTGGATCTTACATTTTCAACTCAGTCATTGATCTGGAAGCCACTCCGGTGAAAAACCAGTCTGCCACAGGCACCTGCTGGTGTTTTGCCACTACCTCATTCATTGAGTCTGAACTGATGCGCATGGGGAAAGGAGAATACGATCTTTCAGAAATGTTTATTGTACGTCATAATTATCTCAACAGGTTGAAAGATAATTATCTTCGCCGGGGAAAAGGGAATCTGGGACCGGGAAGCCTTTCACATGACTGGATGAAAGTGTTTACCCGGTCGGGCATTGTCCCCGATGAAATATATCCCGGCCTCAATTACGGTTCTTCTACCCATAACCACCATGAATTACAGGATTTCATCAACGCAGTTGCTGCCGTTCCGGTAGAGTTGAAAAATGAAAGCGATCAATACAAAGAGATAGTCAATGCAATACTTGATTCATATCTCGGTAAAGTACCGGACTCATTTACTTATAAAGGTATGACCTTTGATCCGGAATCTTTTGCAGATTTTCTGGGAATCAATCCTGATGATTATGTCCAGATCACCTCTTTTACCCATTTTCCATTTTATTCCACAGGGGTCCTGGAAGTTCCTGATAACTGGTCAAAAGAACGCTTTTACAATGTTCCTCTGGATGAACTGACAGAGATAATGGACTACTCTTTTAACAATGGTTATACTGTCAACTGGGACGGAGATGTCAGTGAACCGGGGTTCTCACATACAAAAGGTTATGCCGTTATGGTCAACAATATGAGTGAGCGTAGCCAGAGCCTTACTGACAGGGAACGGTTTGAAAGACAGGAAAAAAACAGTTTTGAAAACAATCACAAACAAAAAAACACTCCGCTCCCTCCTGAAATAACCGTAACACAGAAAATGCGCCAGGAAGGCTATGAAAACTTCACTACAACAGATGACCATCTGATGCACATGACAGGAATAGTGAAAGATCAGAACGGAACAAAATATTATAAGACAAAAAATTCCTGGGGAACCGACAGAAACAGCTTTGGCGGATATCTTAACATCTCGGAAAACTATGTAAGGGCTAAAACACTTTTCATTATGGTCAACAAAAACGGTATCCCGCCTGCCATAAGAACGAAACTGGGAATATAAGGGGAAATTAAATAGTCACCTTATCATTCCCTGTCCGCACAGAGTTACCTGAACAGATCATTAAGGCTTGTGTCATACAGTTTTTCCCGGCACTGTTTTTCTGTACCCTAATCAGATGAACAAAAGATTGCATCCCCTTATATCACTGTTGTCAAACCTTCCTGTCACTTCAAAAGTTCCGTCGACACCCATCCTGCCAAGATCACCTGTTGAGATAAAAGAACAGGAATAAATGTTTGCCAGATCAATGACATTAATACCTCCTGATTTCCCGGGTTTTGTCATAAGAGAAAAAGGATCGTGCGGATCCCTTATAAGTATTTTCATCCATGGAGGAGAACGGAAAACACCCTCTCCATCCGAATAAGCCTGGCTAAGAAGCTCCGTCATACCATATTCGGAATGAATGTGCGACACTCTGAACCCTTCTTTCAGAACCGAATGAAGCTCTTCGCGTGTTATTTCTTTCCTTCTGCCCTTCATCCCTCCTGTCTCCATAATAATGGCTCCGGAAAGATCAGGTGAATATTTCTCAGCCAGGTCCAGAAGGGCAAAACTGACACCCATAAGAAAAATCTTCATCCCGTCCCTCTTTGCTTTCATCAACACAGCGATAAGAGCTTTTTCATCATTACTGTAAAAACCACTGTATGGATTAGCACTTTTTCTGATCAGACAGTCCATCATAAACACCAGTGATGAATTTCCCCTCTCAGTGTAGGAAGGCAACAAAGCAGCTATCATGTAATCACCGGGATCACCATAAAACATATTAAAAGCATTAAGAAGACTTTGCCGGTAAAGAGCCGTATCAGCTACATAATGCCGGCTTACGCGTAACCCGGTTGTCCCGCTGCTTTCAAAAACGACAGCAGGGGAATGTCCCCCGGTTATTATTCTGTGATCCCTGAAAAATTCCACCGGAAGAAAAGGTATCTGTTCAACATATATTATCTTACTAATATCAATATTCAGATATTCAATAAAGAGTTTATATACCGGATTATCAGAGGCCTGATAATGAAAAATTTCAAGAGCCTTCTTATTGAAAGTATCATTGTCCTTTATGCTGAAAATATTATCAAACCTCATCCCTTTCATTTCATGGGAAAAGTTAATGTCCCATCAGGCTGATAAACATATTCCAGTGTACAGGTGACATATGGATAATGCCTGGTATCGTCTGCCTCTGCAGAGGTGCTTATCACTCTTATCTTTGCATACTTTTCATTACTTGTCCTGTAAAGCCATATCTGATTTTCTTTTACATCATATCCAAGACCTTCCCACTGAAGAGGCAAAGTAAAGGACGTGAGGTTGTTAAAAGCATTTTTGCATGTTGTCGCATCGGGATACTTATCATAGAGATAGAATGAGTTCTGATAATTTCCTGTTTCAAAGTAACATATATAGTTTCCATCATCTTCTGTTCCCATAATGGTTATAACATTGAGAGGAGCATTCTCCATGGACACCATTTCCCCTGTTGTGATTGACAGGCCATAGATATAATAGGTCTGACCCTGTTTGTCTTCATTTGTGAGGGTAACGGTACCCGAATACTGAACAGGATCTTCCCTGTCACAGGCATTGAGCAGTAAGAAAACAGTTATCAATATATAACTTGAAGTTCTCATAATACAAAGATAGGTTTTTTTAGGCTTTGTTTTTTTAACCCGGCAATAAGACAGCATTATATGTACATAGAAAAACGATCTGCGGAAGAGTGTTTTCCTGCAGGGGATAAGCCAACTAATTCCGTGAAGCGGAGTCCGGATACATTTTTTTTGCTTTGCATTTTCTCCTCTCAGGCGCCCTGTCTATTTGACTCATGGAAATTATCATCCGGGACAGATTAACCGGCCAAATATAATTCTGATATTTCCTGCCGGCCGGAAAGCAGGCCGGATATCTTACCGGTCGCAAAGCAAGCCGGATATCTTAGCGGCCGCGAAGCAGGCCGGATATTAATAACCCCGGGCTACAGCCCGGGGTGCCTGAGTACCTCACGATTATTCATCCCTGAAAGGGGTGAATAATAGAAGATATTCAGCGCCTGCGGCGCTGATGGCAGTGTGGGGATACTATAACCCCGGGCTGTTGCCCGGGGTTATTAAAATATGGCGCCTTACGGCGCCGGCCTTAATTATCGTCATTGCTACCTTCTTAATATATATTTCGCCCCCTGCCAGATTAAGAACTTTTATAAAGGCATGAATAATATCAATAAGCGTAGTAAGTTGATCCCGAAAACCCGGTAAGGCATCAGACATGAGGACCGTCAGCGTGGCCTGTTTGCCGAAACACATGCAGTAATGAATACCGTCATGGGTTTAGAGATTAGTATAAGCACAGGGGAGATACGAGGCCTTACAGACAGGGAGCACATATCTCTGTCTAACTGCCTGGTAAGCCTATGGCCGGTGGGCAGGACAGGCAGGAAGTTTTCCCGGCGTAGAACCCGGGCTACTGGAAGTAAACCTCTCCGGGGTTTTTTAATATATGACGATATATTCAGGGGTAGTGAAAGCTAACATTCCGGTGTCAGAAAAGCAATAATTAGTGTTTTTACGGAAGAATATTCCGGAAATAATTATATCAAATATATTTTAGGTGTCTTTTGCACAGGAAAGGTGACAGCATTATATGTACATAGAAAAACGATCTGCGGAAGAGTGTTTTCCTGCAGGGGCTAAGCCAACTAATTCCGTGAAGCGGAGTCCGGATACATTTTTTTTGCTTTGCATTTTCTCCTCTCAGGCGCCCTGTCTATTTGACTCATGGAAATTATCATCCGGGACAGATTAACCGGCCAAATATAATTCTGATATTTCCTGCCGGCCGGAAAGCAGGCCGGATATCTTACCGGTCGCAAAGCAAGCCGGATATCTTAGCGGCCGCGAAGCAGGCCGGATATTAATAACCCCGGGCTACAGCCCGGGGTGCCTGAGTACCTCACGATTATTCATCCCTGAAAGGGGTGAATAATAGAAGATATTCAGCGCCTGCGGCGCTGATGGCAGTGTGGGGATACTATAACCCCGGGCTGTTGCCCGGGGTTATTAAAATATGGCGCCTTACGGCGCCGGCCTTAATTATCGTCATTGCTACCTTCTTAATATATATTTCGCCCCCTGCCAGATTAAGAACTTTTATAAAGGCATGAATAATATCAATAAGCGTAGTAAGTTGATCCCGAAAACCCGGTAAGGCATCAGACATGAGGACCGTCAGCGTGGCCTGTTTGCCGAAACACATGCAGTAATGAATACCGTCATGGGTTTAGAGATTAGTATAAGCACAGGGGAGATACGAGGCCTTACAGACAGGGAGCACATATCTCTGTCTAACTGCCTGGTAAGCCTATGGCCGGTGGGCAGGACAGGCAGGAAGTTTTCCCGGCGTAGAACCCGGGCTACTGGAAGTAAACCTCTCCGGGGTTTTTTAATATATGACGATATATTCAGGGGTAGTGAAAGCTAACATTCCGGTGTCAGAAAAGCAATAATTAGTGTTTTTACGGAAGAATATTCCGGAAATAATTATATCAAATATATTTTAGGTGTCTTTTGCACAGGAAAGGTGACAGCATTATATGTACATAGAAAAACGATCTGCGGAAGAGTGTTTTCCTGCAGATCGTTTTATTATCAAATGAACAGATTTTATTTTCTCTTTTGGCAGGAGAATCTGTTTATAGTCTCAGGTATAAACGGGAATTATTCTCCTCTGACAGCTTCTATACCCGGAAGTTTTTTGCCTTCCATATATTCGAGCATTGCTCCTCCGCCTGTGGATACATAGCTCACTTTATCGGCCAGTTTGTTTTTATTGATAGCTGCCACCGAGTCACCTCCGCCAATAAGGCTGAAAGCTCCCTTTGATGTAGCTTCCGCTATGGCTTTGGCTATGGCAGTAGTGCCTTTTGAGAATTTCTCCATCTCAAAAACACCCATAGGTCCGTTCCACAGGATGGTTTTTGACTTCATTATTACATCAGAGAATTCTTTTATGCTCTTTTCAGCTATATCCAGTCCCAGCCATCCTTCCGGAACAGCATCCACATCTGAAACAGAAGTGTCGGCATCATTATCAAACTTGTCGGCATTAAGGCTGTCAACCGGAAGTAAAAGACTGACACCTTTTTCCTTTGCTTTTTCGATGATCTTCAATGCAAGGTCCAGTTTATCGTCTTCACAAAGAGATTTGCCAATGTTTCCTCCTCTGGCTTTGATAAAGGTATATGTCATTCCGCCACCGATAATAAGATTGTCAACCCTGTTAAGAAGGTTTTCGATAAGCATTATTTTGTCAGATACTTTCGCCCCTCCCATTATTGCTGTGAAAGGGCGCTGTGCATTATTCATTACTTTATCCATTGCAGCCAGTTCACTGTTTATGAGAAAACCGAACATCCTCTTGTCAACAGGGAAATAATCAGCAATAACAGCTGTACTTCCATGGGCTCTGTGAGCTGTACCAAAAGCATCATTTACATATACATCAGCATAAGTAGCCAGTTTTTTCGCCATCTCTTTCTGTTTCTCCTTCAGTTCAGCTTTGGCAGCCTTCTTTTCCTCATCTGTTGCCGTATCAGGCAAGACCGGTTTACCTTCCTCTTCAGGATAAAACCTCACATTCTCAAGTAAAAGGATTTCACCGGGCTTAAGAGCAGCCGACATACTGACAGCTGATTCACCAAGACAATCGTCTGCAAACAAAACTTTCTTACCAAGATGTTTCTCAAGAACAGGAAGAACAGGTTTGAGGGAATATTTCTCCATTCTGCCCTTAGGCCGGCCAAGGTGTGACATCAGTATAAGGGATCCGCCATCGCCAACTATCTTATTTATTGTGGGCAGTGCTCCCCTTATCCTTGTATCATCGGTAACCTCTAAGGTCTCTTTGTCAAGTGGCACATTGAAATCTACCCTAACAATTGCCTTTACACCTTTGAAATTGAAATCCTGAATCATTTTCATATATCAATCTGTTTTAATTTAATGTTATTAAAGATTTTTAGAATACAAACCTAATTAATTTTATAAAATGTGTAAAAAAACTGATGCAAAAACCCGTATGCGGGGTTTATTTTCGGTAACAGTAAATAATTTCCTTAGCAAAATTAATACTTTATTTTGATTATCTGATATTTACATACCAGAATGGGGTAAGTTGAAAGTATAAATTCGTTTTTGGCGTGAACCACTAAAGGATTGTAATTGTTTATTAATTGTAAAAAGTTTAATTAATTTTGAAAAGTTATGGCAACAATCACACTCCAGGGAAATCCTGTCAATACATCAGGTAATCTTCCGTTAACAGGCAGTAAGGCTCCAGGTTTCACACTTGTTAAATCTGATCTTGGTTCTCTTTCTCTCAGTGATCTGAAAGGCAAAAAGATCCTTCTGAACATATTCCCCAGCCTTGATACTTCCGTATGTGCCTCATCGGTACGGAAATTTAACTCTGTAGCTGCTGAAAAGCCGGGAATAACTGTTCTTGCTGTTTCAAAGGATCTTCCTTTTGCCCATGAACGGTTCTGTACTACGGAAGGTATCAGCAATCTTGTCACTCTCTCAGGTTTCCGTAACAAATCTTTCGGAAAAGATTATGGCGTTGATATTATTGACGGACCACTTGAGGGATTATACGCAAGAAGTATAGTGATAATTGATGAAGAGGGTACAATAACATATACAGAACTTGTTCCCGAAACAACACAGGAGCCTGATTATGAGAGTGCTTTAAAAGCATTATGAAATTTTCGCAGATACCCGGACACAAAGAAACAATTGAAAAGCTTATCCGTTCTGTCTCAATGGAAAGGGTTAGTCATGCCCAGCTTTTCTCAGGACCTGAAGGATGCGGGTCACTGGCTCTGGCCCTATCTTATGCCAGCTATATAAGTTGCGAGAACAGGAAGGAGAATGACTCCTGCGGTGTGTGTAAATCCTGCATCAAATATGACAAACTGATACATCCCGACTTCCACTTTGTATTTCCCGTCGCCAAAACCAAAAAAGACAGTGAGCCAATAAGCAACTCATTTATAAAAGAATGGCGGGAGTTCGTCAGCCAGTCTCCTTTCTTTACAATTAATAACTGGCTCGATTATATTGAGGTTGGCAATGCCCAGGGACTAATTTTCGTTTCGGAAGCTGCTGAGATACTAAAAGTACTCAGTCTGAAAACTTATGAATCGGATATTAAGATTATGATCATCTGGCTGCCGGAAAAGATGCACATCTCCACGGCTAATAAACTGTTGAAAATAATTGAGGAACCACCTGATAAAACTCTGTTCCTTCTCGTTTCTGACGAACCTGACAAAATAATTCCGACTATCCTCTCCAGGTGCCAGCATATAAAGATCCCCGGTTTTAAAGACAATGAAATAACAGATTACCTGGTTGACAGATATCAGTGTGACTCATCAAAAGCAGCTGAGATAGCGGGAATAGCCAACGGGAATATTTTACGGGCCATTGATCTCTTTCAGAATCAGGAGTCATCCAGAGAAAATCTCGATTGTTTCAAAAACCTTATGAGATATGCCTGGAAACGCGATGTTCTGTCAATCATTAAATGGTCGGAAGAAGTTACAGCAAAAGGCAGAGAGGCACAAAAAAGTTTCATTTCCTATTCCCTGCGTATATTAAGAGAGAATCTGATGCTCTCTCTTGGTCAGAAAAAAAACAAACTTGTTTATATGGGCCATGATGAAAGTACTTTTTCTGAAAAATTCCACCCTTTTATTACCCCCGGAAATGTTTACTCCCTTAGTGATGAATTCAATCTTGCTTATTCACATATTGAAGCCAACGGGAATGCCAGAATAATCTTTCTCGATCTTGCCCTAAAGGTTGTAAGGTTGATACGCTGAATAGCTGATAATAATTGACATTAACGCTTTTATTAACTACTTTTGCGAGATAAATTCAGAATCGACTTATTTATATGACCAATAAAGAAGAACTGTCAGAATACAATGATGAAGAAAGTGTTTCGCCGGATTTATCATATAAACCCGGGTACAACAAACTTGATTCATATAACTGGCTTCACGAGTTGCCAGGCTGTTCCGAAGAAAATGATATAGTTGAGGTTCGTTTTAAAAATACCCGCAAGGGTTTTTTTAAAAATGTCAATTCGCTTAACCTCCAGACAGGAGACATCGTTGCTGTTGAAGCTTCTCCCGGTCATGATATCGGGAGGGTTTCCATGACTGGATGCCTTGTCAGGCTGCAGATGAAAGAGCTGAGAATGCCTCTTCAGGTAGAGGAAATGAAAAAAGTATACCGCAAAGCCAGGCCAGTCGATTTACAAAAATGGGAAGAGGCTAAAATGCTTGAGACACCTACTATGCTCCGCTCGAGACAGATAGCTGAAGAACTGAAACTAAACATGAAAATTGGAGATGTCGAATATCAGGGGGATAAAACAAAAGCTATTTTTTATTATATAGCCGATGAGAGAGTCGATTTCAGGCAACTGATCAGAGTACTGGCTGAAGAGTTCAGGGTAAGGATTGAAATGCGCCAGATAGGAGCCAGACAGGAAGCGGGCAGGATAGGAGGCATTGGACCTTGTGGCAGAGAATTATGCTGCTCGACCTTCATAACAAATTTTATGTCTGTCACAACAACACATGCCAAATACCAGGAGCTATCGCTTAATCCTCAAAAACTTGCCGGACAATGTGGCAAACTGAAATGCTGCCTTAACTATGAACTGGATTGTTATGTAGACGCCCAGAAATCATTTCCTCCAAAAGATATACCCCTGGAAACAAAAGAAGGGACAGCTTACTTTCAGAAAATGGAAGTGCATAAAGGACTATTCTGGTACACCCCCGACCCCCAGACATCAATCAACCTGATACCTGTACCGGTACAAAGAGTCAGAGAGATACAAGCTATGAACAAAAAAGGTCAGAAAGCAGAAAAACTGCTTGCAGAAGACCTTTCCCCGGACAATAATCCCTTATCCAAAGATCTTCTAAGCGACAATAATCTAAGTCGCTTCGATTCAACTGAACAGGGAAACCATAATTTTAAACGCTCCAGGAAAAAGAAAAACCGAAGGAAAAATGATAAGAGAAACAAATAAGAACCTGTTTGTCATATTTGCTGTCTCCCTTATGCTATTGGTTCCCTCATGCCATAGCGATCTCTTATTTACCGATTCTGTTGTTATGCCGGAAAACACATGGGAACTGTCACACACCCCTGAGTTTTCTATGCCTTTGTCCGACACTGCAATCAATTCAAATGTGCATTTTACAATAAGAACCGCTTCCGACTACCCTTTCCGTAACATCTTTCTTTTCGTAACTACTACCTCGCCCGACGGACAAAGCATCACAGACACACTTCAATATGATCTGGCTGATGAAAGAGGCAACTGGTACGGCAAAGGATTTGGAGATGTCCATGAACTGGATCTCCCTTATAAAACCAATGTCTTCTTCCCCTTAACAGGTACCTGGGTCTTCAAAATAAGCCATGGTATGAGAATGACACAGCTTAAAGGGGTTTACGATTTCGGGATAAGGGTTCAGAAAGTCAACAAATAATTTTACAGACTGTGGGGAAGAATAAGCTTGCCAAATGGGCCGAAATGGAAAGCTTTGATAATGTTATCCAACCGGCAATAACAGGTCAGTCAGACATAAACCACCCTCTCAGGGGTAAGTGGAATAAAAAAGTCTTTCATAACGACAACCCGCTTATTATTGAACTGGGCTGCGGAAAAGGTGAATATACTATAGGCCTCTCAGAAATAAACCCCCAGGCTAATTATGTAGGTGTCGATATCAAAGGGGCCCGGATGTGGAGAGGTGCCAAAACTGCACATGAGAACAGGATAGCTAACGTCGCTTTCCTAAGGACAAGAATAGAATTCATAAACTCTTTCTTCGATGAAGACGAAGTGAGTGAAATATGGCTTACCTTCCCGGATCCCCATCCCGGTAAAAAAAATTCCAATAAAAGGCTTACATGCCCCTGGTTCCTGAACAAATACCGCACTTTCCTCATGGACAACGGTCTGATACATCTTAAAACAGATAACAAGGATCTCTATACCTATACCCGATCAGTCGCACAAAGGAATGACCTTGAGATCCTGGCTGCCACAAATGACCTGCATGCTGAATATCCGGAAGACAACATCCTGTTAATCAGGACCCATTACGAAAACATCTTTGTCAATGAGGGTATGAAAATCAATTATCTCTCTTTCAGCTTACCTAAAAACAGGTTTATTGAATGATCATGATGCCAAGTTTCATATCCAACAAGCAAAATAATCTTCTCAGGAATTGCTGCAATATTACAATAAAGAACTATTAAAATAATTCTGTTTAATACAGCTAACGCAGCTACCTGATTGAAACCCTGAAAGGGTATCATCCATGGACAGAAGGCCTGTTAGTTGAACATATTATCCCGTTTTGTGTTTAACTGAAAATGATGTAAAATTGCGTTCACATAAAAATAAACCGGACAATGATTTCAAATGACAGTATATTAGAAGCTCTGAGAAAAGTCATCCATCCTGAAAAAGGGAAAGATATAGTTTCTTTGGGTATGATCCGTGGAATTGATTCAGGAGAACAAGGAATATCCGTCATCATTGAACCGGAAAGGCCAAATGATCCTTTCATCTCTTCTGTCAAAAGCTCGGTTGCAAAGGTGCTGAAAGATACTTTCGGCCCCGACACAATGATCTCAAATATTGAGATACGTTCTCAGAAAACAGTAGTACAAACAAAAGAAGTTTTGAGATTATTGCCGGAAATAAAAAATATTGTTGCAATTTCATCCGGAAAGGGAGGAGTGGGAAAGTCAACAGTAGCTGTTAACCTTGCCATAGCTCTTGCCCGCAATAATTTCAGTGTTGGTCTTCTGGATGCGGATATTTTCGGACCTTCTGTCCCAAAAATGTTTGATGCCGACAACTACAGGCCGGAAGTTATCAAAAAAGATGATAAGGATATAATAGTGCCTCTATTGAAACACGGGGTAAAAGTGTTGTCTACAGGTTTTTTTGTTAAGCCCACTGATGCTGTTGTATGGAGAGGCCCTATGGCTTCAAATTTTCTTAAACAGCTGATGGAACAGGGCGACTGGGGTTCTCTAGATTATCTTCTTATTGACCTGCCTCCCGGAACAAGTGATATACATCTCACCCTGGTCCAGGAAGTTGCCGTTACAGGTGCTGTGATAATAACAACACCACAGGAGGTAGCTCTGGCAGATGCCATAAAGGGTATTGCAATGTTCAGGAGCAAGAAGATCAATGTTCCAATACTGGGCCTTATTGAAAACATGTCGTGGTTCACACCGGCTGAACTGCCGGAGAACAGGTATTATATCTTCGGAAAAGAAGGCGGGAAAAAACTGAGTGAAGAAACGGGAGTCCCATTACTGGGTCAGATACCTGTCATACAAAGTATTTGTGAAAACAGCGACAAAGGACATCCGGATGTACTGGATGACTCTCCGGCAGGAAATGCTTTCTTGTCAATCGCCGGAGAACTGGTTAAAAGAGTCAATAAAAGAAACCTTGAAGAAAAACCCACAGAAAAAGTAAATATCAATAAATAAACAGATAAAAAATGTCAGAAACCAAAACAATAAAAGAACGCGTCACAGAGGTGCTCGACAAAGTAAGACCTTATCTTCAGTCAGATGGCGGCGATATTGAATTAATAGAAGTCACCGATGATCTGGAAGTGAAGGTTAAGCTTAAAGGAGCCTGCCAGGGTTGCCCTTTCAGTATGCAGACACTTAAAGCCGGGGTTGAACAGGCAGTGATAAAAGAAGTACCCGAAATAAAAAGAGTTGTCTCCGTCTGATATAACAACACTCCAAATTTAATTACCTTTGAATACTATAATCTGTGATTAGTCAGTTTATAGTATTAAAAGTTGTATATTGACTTTTGTCAAAGCATCATATAAGTTACTTGCCTGGTCGTTGTTACTTCTCCTGCCTGTTAGCTGTTCAGTAGAGAAAAATACCAGTGCAACACGTCTGTACCATGGCCTGACTGCTAAATACAATATCTATTTCAATGGAAATGAAAGCTTTAAGGCTGGATTGCTGAAAATTTCCAATCAATATGAGGATGATTATGGAGACCTTCTGAAGGTTTTTGAATTCAGTGATCCTTCCACTGCTTCATTGTGTGCAGCAGACATGGAAATTGCCATTCAGAAAGCTTCAAAGCTTATCTCTCTTAAATCCATTACTGCACGGCCTGAGACAAAAGGGAGAGAATCAGATATAGAAACTGATCTCCTCAACCGGAAAGAATACAATGAATGGGTTGACGACAGTTACCTTCTGATAGGGAAAGCGCGCTTTTATAAACATGAATTCGATGAAGCTGAAACAGTTTTTAGCTATTCCATAAGAGAGGCAAACGACCCGCTTATAAGAACGGAAGCAACTATATGGCTTGCAAGAATATATAACGAAGCAGGAAAATACCCTGAGGCTTTTCGCCTGCTTAATGAACTGGCCATTCCGGAAAAAGCCAAAAAGCCCTTAAGGGCGATGTACTATACAACCCTGGCAGATCATTTCATAAAACAAAAGAAATATTCAGAAGCTATTCAACCTCTCGATATTGCAAGCGGACTGGTTTCCGGAAAGAGACAGAAATACAGACTTACTTACCTCCTTGCCCAGATAAACGGACTTGAAGGAAATTCATTGCGTGCTATCGATCTGTATAAGAAAGTAACACGGATGAATCCTCCCTACGATGTTGAATTTAATGCCCGTATTAATATCGCCGGAGTCTTTGACGTCAACACCGGGAATCCTGCAGATATCCGCAAACAGCTTGAAAAAATGCTGAAAAACAGCAAGAATAAGGATTATCTTGACCAGATATATTATGCTCTTGCCAATCTGTCGATGAAAGAAGGCAAGGAACAGGAAGCCATAGCCTACCTCAGAAAATCTGTTGCATCCACATCTGGTAATGAGAATCAGAAAGGACGTTCATATCTCTCTCTCGCAAATCATTATTTTGAAAAAAATGATCTTATGAGGGCAGGTAAGTATTATGACAGCACTGTCTATTTCCTTGATCAACAACATCCTGATTACCAGATGTTCAAAACAAGATCACAAAACTTAAACGCTGTTGTATCCCAGCTGACCATAATACAGACTGAAGACAGTCTGCAAAAAGTCGCTGCTATGTCTGAAAATGAAAGAAATAAATATATTACTTCCATAATAAATGAGATAATACAATCGGAGAATGAAGGAAGACCTTCAGAATATGCTGACCGTTTCAACATAGGACAGTATTACGAAAACCAGATGCGTTTTCAGGATAACATTGAACAGGAAGGAAAATGGTATTTCTATAATCAGTCGGCTCTTACATTTGGAAGGACTGAGTTCCGTAGACGCTATGGCGACAGAGATCTGGAAAATAACTGGAGGAGGTCAAATAAAGCAAGCGTATCCCTTTCACATACGGATGAATACAATAATGGTCCGGAATCAATGGATCAGGACACCCTGACTGCTGTTGCCGACTATAAAAGTCCGGAATTTTATCTCCGTAATCTGCCTCTGACCGATTCCCTGCTTGCCATCTCAAATGACCGGATAGCCAATGCCTACCTGAATGCAGGAAAAGCTTATGCAGAAAAAATATCCGACCCGCAAAACGCTTCAGAAATGTTTGAAAATATCCTGAAAAGATATCCTTCACATTCAATGGTGCCTGAGGCGCTCTACTTACTGTACAGGACCAATCTTGACGGTAATAAAGCCCTGGCTGAAACATACCGGCAACGGCTCCTTGAAAAATATCCTGAAACAGAATATGCCCTGATACTGTCTGACCCGGATTATTTCAAAAAGAAACAGGCTGAGACCAGGGAAGCTGAAGAATTATATGCTAAAGCATACGGGCTGTACACCGGAGAAAATTATTCGTCGGCCCTCTCTCTCTGTGAAGAAGGATTGACAAAATACAGTCAGGAAACCCTCGCACCTAAATTCCAACTTCTTAAAGCATATATCACTGCCCGTATAAGTAACGAGAGAGATTTCAGGGGAGAACTTTCCACGGTTATAAAACAATGGCCTTCCAGTGAAGAAAGTATCAGGGCAGCTGAGATAATATCCTTCCTCGACCAGTCAGTGCCGGAGCTAAAAATAGAAGAAGACAAGGAGATCGCCCGTGAACTGTTCAGAATTGATACTGCCCGCACTCATACCTTCTCTTTGATTATAACCGATCCGGCTTTTGATATCAACCAGGCAGCCTTCGATGTAATTAGCTATAACATAGATACATATACCAACATGAATTACCGTACCGAAGGAACACTGATGGGAAGTGATTTCATAATGATCAATGTATCAGGATTTAAAAACTATACCGAAGCAATAGAATATTATCATAATTTCAATATCCGGGAACACATTAGAAATAATAAAGAAATAAGAATGTTCTCCTTTATCATCAGCGATGAAAATCTCACTGTACTGAACAGGGAAGCCAATCCCGAACAGTACCTGCTCTTCTTCAGTGATAATTATCTTAAAAACATTGGACACAGGTAGTTCTGCCTCCTTTTATTAAAACATATTTGTTAGTATGAATTTCAGAGGTATCTTTACTGCATGAGAAAAATAAAGATACTCTGGACTGATGATGAGATTGAGATTCTGAAACCTTATATCCTTTTCCTTGAAGAAAAAGGATATGAAATTGATACATGTTCAAACGGGAATGATACCATTGACCTTGTTAAACAGAATAACTATGATATTATTTTTCTCGATGAGAATATGCCTGGATTGAGCGGTATAGAGACTCTCAGACATATCAAAGATGCAAGGAACGATATTCCGGTTGTTATGATTACCAAAAGTGAGGAAGAGGATATTATGGAAGCAGCTATCGGGTCAGAGATAGCCTATTACCTTATAAAACCTGTCAAGCCCAAGCAGATACTTCTCGCAATTAAAAAGATCGTAGACCAGAAAAGACTTATTACAGAAAAAACTGCTACCGATTACAGACAGGAATTCAATCATATCGGAAACATGATCTCATCGGCTTCCTCCTCCTCTCACTGGACAGATCTTTACAGGAAGCTGGTACGATGGGAACTGGAACTTGAAAAATCGGCCGACACCGGTATGTCCGAAATACTTAGCACCCAGGAACATGAAGCTAATGCTGCTTTTTCAAAGTTCGTAGCCGGTAATTACCTTTCCTGGTTCAGAAAAGAGAATAACCCGGAACTCCTGCTCTCTCATTGTCTTTTCCATGAGAAAATATTTCCACATCTTAGTAGTAACACACCTCTGTTTTTTATTCTTATAGATAATATGAGGTACGATCAATGGAGATTGATAAGTGCTGAAATGTCAGATTATTACCGTATAGCGGAAGAAGATATGTACTTCAGTATCCTGCCTACCGCAACCCAGTACAGCAGGAATGCAATATTTTCCGGACTTATGCCTTCTCAGATTGCCAGCCTGATGCCACAGTACTGGATACACGATGATGAAGATGAAGGGAAAAACAATTTTGAGGAAGAACTTTTCAGAAATCATCTCGAACGCAAAAACATAAAAATCAAATGGTCATATAATAAGATAAGCAGTAACCCCGAAGGTAAAAAACTAAATGACAAAATACAGCAGCTATTGAGTAATGACCTCAATATACTTGTATATAACTTTGTGGACATGCTTTCACATGCCAGAACAGATATCGGGCTTATCAGAGACCTTTCAAATGATGAAGCTGCATACAGAAGCCTCACAAGATCATGGTTTATTCACTCCCCTCTCTTCGAACTGATAAGGATATTATCTTCATTCAGGGTAAGAATAATTTTCAGTACCGATCACGGGACTATCAGAGTTCAGAATCCGGTAAAAGTGGTAGGAGATAAAAAAACGTCTCCCAATCTTCGCTATAAATTGGGAAGAAATATGCAGTATGACCCCCGGGAAGTGTTTGAAATAACAGACCCCGGGAAAGCCGGCCTCCCCAGATTAAATATCAGCTCAAAGTATATCTTTGCACTGAACAAGGATTTCCTCATCTATCAGAATAATTATAATTATTATGCAGGCTACTACAGGAATACTTTTCAGCACGGAGGTATCTCGATGCAGGAAATGGTTCTCCCTGTGGCTCTTCTTGAACCAGCCAACCAATGATGATATCTGTAAAAAATACAAAAGAGCTGCTTCCGGCTGCAGGAAAGATCCTTGATTACGCAGGAAAAAGAAAAATATTTGCTTTCTATGGCACTCTGGGAGCAGGCAAGACAACTCTTATAAAAGCGATATGTGAACTCCTCGGTACATCAGATATTGTCAGCAGCCCTACATTTACAATAGTAAACGAATACCGCAGACTATCCGGAGAGCCTTTGTATCACATTGATTTCTACAGGATAACTAAATATGAGGAGGTATTTGATTTCGGTATTGAAGAATATCTTTCAGCCGGAGTATATTGTCTTATGGAATGGCCTGAGATTATTGAGGATATGCTTCCCGAAAATACTTTAAGAATAAGGATTGATGTTGCAGAAAATGAAGAACGTTTGTTGGATATAGTATAAGCATAGCCATCTTGCTGCTATGCTTCAATTTTTATACCTTTGACTACCTAACTTCCCCTCTGAGATGAATGAAAAAGGCAAAAGCGGAAAAATGAATTTTGGCAACAGTGCTTTTATGCCAAAAGAAGAACAACTTGAGACAGCTGTCAGGTACCGGAAAATCACTATCGGTATTCCATGCGACACCAAAGATGAAGAAAAGAGAGTTGCTCTTACTCCGGAAGCTGTCAACCTGCTTGTGGAGAGTGATAATGAAGTAATTGTTCAGAAGGGGGCTGGTGCAGGTGCAAACTATACAGACAAGGATTACAGTGAGAACGGAGCCGTAATAACTGATTCAGCAGCCAGAGTCTATGGGGCAGATGTGGTAATAAAGGTAGCCCCTTTCACAACAAAGGACTCAGATTATTTAAAAGGCAATCAGGTTATTATTTCATATCTCAATGTTCTTCGTCTTGCAGAAGACACACTTGGAAAACTTGTAAGAAAAAAAGTCACAGCCCTTGCTTTTGAAAGGATACGTGACAGCAGTGGCGTAATGCCGGTTATAGAATCGATGAGTGAGATCAGTGGTGTAACATCAGTTCTGATAGCCTCCGAATATCTGAGCAATTATCATGGAGGGAAAGGTGTTCTTCTCGGAGGTATCACAGGAGTCACCCCAAGCGAAGTAATCATTCTCGGGGCAAACACTGCAGGAGAATATGCTGCAAAAGCGGCTCTTGGACTGGGTTCTCAGATAAAGGTCTTCGATAGTTCCCTGCAGCGGCTTAAACGTTTTGAATCAATAATAGGGCAAAGACTTCAGACCTCGGTCTTCCATCCCCAGGTGCTTAAAAAAGCCCTGAAATCGGCGGATGTATTAATAGGTGCCCTGGATCTTGAAAACCTTAAACCTTTCTATCATGTAACCGAAGACATGGTCAGGACAATGAAAAGAGGTTCTGTTATCATAGACCTCAGCATTGACCGGGGTGGTTGTATAGAAACTACTGAATGCCGTGCTCTCCTTGATCCTGTTTATGAGAAACACGGGGTAATTCACTTCTCCGCATGGAACCTGCCCTCTCGTGTAGCCCGGACAGCATCAATAGCCCTTAGTAATATTTTTGCACCTCTGCTTCAAACAATGGCCGACTCCGGAGGGATAACACAGCTACTGAAAAACAACCCGGGAGTCCGCAATGGCGTATACCTTTATAACGGAATACTGACCAACGAAACACTGGGACAGAAATTCGGGATACTGTCAAAAGATCTCGATCTTCTGCTCACCGCATTCTGACCATCAGGGATAGACCATAACAACATTCCTGCCCTTAAATTCAATAAGAGCTTCTCTCCCTATATAAAAAGAGCAGTTATTGTCAATATGACCTGCAGGAAAATTAAATATTACCGGATACTCATATCCTGCTGTTACTTCTTTTATAAGGTCTTCCGGACTCTTTCCCCAGGGCTTCCTGGTCTCTTCAATATCCCTGAAACCACCTGCTATTAAAGCAGCAAGACTTTCCAGCTTACCTGCCAGCCTGAGCGACATAAGCATCCTGTCAAGACGGTAGAGATATTCTCCAGTATCTTCAATAAACAATATCTTTCCCCTGGTATCTGGTTCTGCCGGAGTGCCCAGAAGACTTGTTACAAGCGACAAATTACCTCCTGTTACTTCACCACGTACATTGCGGCGACGTACAGTCTTTCCCTTCCATTCAGTCTGCAATGAATTACCGAATAAAGCATCATGCAATGATGTAAGTGCAATCCCGTCCCTGGCATGACCGGAAAAATTCAATGGCATCTCACCATGTACCGACATTATGTTACACCTTTCACTCAGCCATAAATGCAGAGCTGTAATATCACTGAATCCTGCAAACCATTTAGGATACCTTTTCAAAGAAGAAAAATCTATCTTATCTATTATCCTGAGCATCCCATATCCGCCACGGGAACAGAAAATGGCTTTTATTCTGCCGTTATCAACAGCTCTCTGGAAATCTGTCAGACGCTGTCTGTCAGTCCCTGCAAAAGGGCCATAAGTCTTTAATACATTTGTGCCGGCATGAACTCTAAGCCCCCAACCCTCAAGAAGCCTTGTGGCTGATTCAATCTTTTCCCCTTCCACAGCAAAAGAGGGCGATATTATTGCAACTTCATCACCGGACCTAAGAAATGGCGGCTGTATCTTTTTTGTTGACATATATAATTTTATTATTCCCTTATGAAATACATTTTGAGTACTTAAAGTTATTAAATGAAGCCTTATTCACAAAAAGCCGGCTTATTATCTGACAATCATCCGGGCTGTTTTTATCACATCTGTCTGCCCGTATCACCTGCTATACCTCTATCTGTCTGATAATGTAATCAGCTGTTGACATTTTACACATGAGAAAGCGCTAAACCCTATCTGTAACAGTAATGCTGAAGCTGTATTATTACAGTACGATTGCACTGTTACTCCATTTTTTTTATCTTTGTACGCTTTTAACAAGCCTTACTTATTCACTATCAAGCTCATGAAGAAATTTAAGAGATACCTTGTCACTTCAGCCTTACCCTATGCCAACGGACCGCTTCATATTGGTCATCTGGCAGGTGCCTATATTCCCTCCGATATTTACACAAGATATCTCAGGATGCGTGGAGAAGATGTTGTCTCAATATGCGGATCGGATGAGCATGGAGTGCCTATCACTCTCAAAGCAAGAAATGAAGGTGTTACACCGAAAGAAATTGTTGACCGGTATCATTCTCTGAACAAGAAATCATTTGAAGATTTTGGTATTTCATTCGATATCTATTCCCGTACAACCAACGAAACACACCATAAGACAGCCAGTGAGTTTTTTCAGAATCTTTACAACAAAGGTGAGTTCACAGAGAAATTTTCAGAACAATACTTCGATGAAGAAGCCGGCTGTTTTCTTGCCGACCGTTATATAATGGGGACTTGTCCACACTGTGGTAATGAGGGAGCCTATGGCGACCAGTGTGAAAAATGTGGCAGTTCACTCAATTCTTCTGATCTTATCAATCCTCATTCCACTGTAAGTGGTACCACTCCTGTGCTTCGTAAAACACTTCACTGGTACCTGCCTCTTGATAAATATGAGGATTGGCTCAGAAAATGGATACTGGAAGATCATAAAGAATGGAAAGCCAATGTATACGGACAGTGTAAATCGTGGCTTGACCAGGGGCTGCAACCCAGGGCCGTAAGCCGTGACCTCGACTGGGGTGTCCCCGTACCACTGGAAAAAGGAAAGGGGAAAGTCCTCTATGTATGGTTTGATGCTCCGATAGGCTATATCTCCGCTACAAAAGAACTGACACCTGACTGGGAAAAATACTGGAAAGACAAAGACACTAAAATGGTTCACTTTATCGGGAAAGATAATATTGTCTTTCATTGTATTATATTCCCTGCAATGCTAAAAGCAGAGGGGAGCTTCATCCTGCCTGAAAATGTTCCGGCAAACGAGTTCCTTAACCTTGAAGGAGATAAAATATCAACCTCCCGTAATTATGCAGTCTGGATTCATGAATACCTTGAAGATTTCCCCGGGAAACAGGATGTACTAAGATATTCACTGTGTGCCTCAGCCCCCGAAACGAAGGATAATGACTTTACCTGGAAAGAGTTTCAGGCAAGAAACAATAATGAACTGGTCGCAATTCTTGGAAATTTTGTGAACAGAACCCTTGTCCTTACCAATAATTATTATAAAGGACAGGTTCCTGAACCAGGTGAAAAAAATGAAAACGACCAGAACGTGCTGAATGAGATAGCCAGAATACGTACCAATGTTGAAACAAGCCTGGAATCATTCAGGTTCAGGGAAGGATTGAAAGAAGCTATGAATCTGGCCCGCCTTGGTAATAAATATCTTGCCGACGCTGAGCCCTGGATAGTGATAAAGACTGATCCTGAAAGAGTTAAGACAATAATGAATATCGCTGTCCAGATAACGGCAAACCTTACAATAATACTGGAACCTTTTCTCCCTTTTTCCATGGAAAAACTAAGGGGCTGGATCAACATTGATAAACGTGTATGGAACGATGCAGGCTGTCATGATCTGATAAAACCGGGCCATATCATCAATAAGCCCGGATTACTTTTTGAAAAAATAAGTGACGAAGAGATCGAAAAACAGATGAATAAATTACTGGCAACAAAAAAGAAAAATGAAGAATCGGGACAGAAAGTCGTTCCTGCCAAAGACACCATCTCTTTTGACGATTTTACAAAACTCGATATAAGAACTGCTACCGTTCTGGAAGCTGAGAAAGTACCCAGGACCACTAAATTACTAAAGCTCAGAATAGATACCGGCCTTGATACAAGAACTATTGTGTCGGGAATAGCGGAATATTTTGAACCTAAAGCACTTATTGGTAAAAATATCTCAATAGTGGCAAATCTGGAGCCAAGGAAAATAAGAGGTATTGAATCCCAGGGTATGATACTTATGGCTGAAGACAAAGATGGAAAACTGGTACTCGTCACTCCGGCTGAAAAAGTGAATAACGGGAGTGTAATAAAATAATCTAGATTTTCTTTACCCAGGTTCCCGGGTATTTTTTTGATAGTGATTCTTTCATGCTCACTGCTGCATTAAGATCATTACATCTTGCAGCACTGACTCTGAAAAAACCATTAGGAGCCGGAATAATTTCCGGAATATAACCTTCACTGATCAGGATATCCGCCTGTTGATCAGCATTTTCCTTAAACTGAAAACTTCCGGTAATAAGATAGTAATCAGTCATTTCTGCTGATACAGCTACCTGTAAATCATCAGAGGATGAAAACGATAACACAGGTTTTATGGTATCATCAACAACATCTGCCGTAACTGCTGAAGATTCTTTATTACTGTTTTCTGAAATACTCTCTCTGTATTCTGTTGTACCGGCAGACAGAGGGTTAAGGGCAGATTTCTCCAGTCTGGTTTTAAATATATCTGTTTTCAGGGATATTGCCACAGCTGCTACCACTAAGGGTACAATAACAGCGGCCCTCCACAGAACCCTTGCGCTGGCAGGTCTGCGTGACAGGGTATTCCCTGTATGCATAATTACCCTTTTCCTTACATCATATTCTTCGAGAGGAGGATACTGAAATGGTTCCAGTCCGTAAGAATCCAGATGGTAATTAACATTCCGGTCCGGCTCAAACTGTATACTGCCTTCCTGATTATTTATGAAACTGCCAATCCCCTCAAACTGAATCTTTTCTCCTTTCTCCAGCCTTTTTTTCAGAGAAAGAGTGAATTCATCAACAATATTACGGGCATCCTGGTAACTAATTCCCGAAATCCCGGATATCCTGCCCACAAGAAGTCCGTCGTTATGATTAAGATTACGGTTAAATGATATCTGTTTGACCGGAGGAGAAAAAGTAGAAGTAGTCTTGTCAATCTGTGCCGGGGTATAATTGCCGATAAAACCACCAAACCCAGGCACAATGACGCAGTCATGGCTGTATAACAAATCTCTTATGAAAGCAATAATATCCATCGGAAATTAACCTCTGTGTGCAAAATTAAGAAAAATTATATGTGTCTGTAAACTAAATCAGGATTATTTTGTGTGTTCCTTGAACAAAAAAGAGGGTTGAAGAAGTTGAAGAAGTTGAGAGGTTGAAGGGTTCAGTAATTATCTTTATTGCTGTAAACAGTAGGATTGTTGGTCAAAACTTACTTCTTTCTTTCTGCATAATATGATATCTTCGTATTTTATTTTTACCAGCATGAGAGAAATACAGATGGTTGACCTAAGAGCTCAGTATGAAAAACTAGGCTCTGAAATTGATGAAGCTGTCGGGGCAGTCATTTCTTCCACAGCTTTTATTAAAGGTCCGGAAGTCAGAGTTTTTGAAGAGGCTCTTCGTAAATACCTGAATGTAAAAAATGTAATATCCTGTGGCAACGGCACTGATGCCCTTCAGATAGCTATGATGGCACTGGGGCTGCAGCCCGGTGATGAAGTAATAACTACCAACTTTACTTTCATCGCCACAGTAGAAGTAGTAGCTCTTATGGGTCTTAAACCAGTCCTTACTGATCCTGATCCTGCTACTTTCAATATAACTCCGGCTGCTATAAGAAAAGCAATAACTGAAAAGACAAAAGCCATAGTACCTGTACATCTCTTTGGGCAGTGTGCAGATATGGAAGCCATCATGGAGATTGCAAAAGAATATGGACTTCATGTCATTGAGGATGTTGCTCAGGCCACCGGAGCAGAATATTTTTTCTCCGACGGCTCAAAAAAAAGAGCCGGCACAATTGGCACAATCGGAGCTACTTCCTTTTTCCCTTCGAAAAACCTGGGATGCTACGGCGACGGAGGAGCCCTTTTCACCAACGATGATACCTTGGCACAGAAGATGAGAAGCATAGCTAATCACGGGATGAAAGAGAAATATCACTATAATGATATCGGTATCAATTCCCGCCTTGACACCCTTCAGGCAGCTATCCTCAACGTTAAACTAAAATATCTCGACCGGTTCAATTCAGCCAGAAGAGCTGCCGCTGATTTTTATGACAGTGCCTTTACAGGATGTCCTTACATAAGTATCCCTGCCAGATCAGCATTCTCTGCCCATATCTTCCATCAATACACAATAAAAGTGGGTAATGGAAAAAGGGATGAACTAAAAAAACACCTTGAACAGGCTAAGATACCATCAATGATATATTACCCGGGGCCTCTGCATATGCAGCAGGCATACAGATTTCTGGGCTACAGTGAAAATGATTTTCCTGTAACAAGCGATCTTTGTAAAGAGGTATTATCATTACCCATGCACCCGGATATTGAAAAGGAACAACTGGAATATATAACTTCAACTGTACTTGATTTCTTCTAAAAAATAGCAATTATGGATAATGAATATTTTGCACATGAAACTTCTGTTGTCGACGAAGGTTGTAGCATTGGCAAAGGGACAAAGATATGGCATTTCAGCCATATCATGACAGGATCGGAGATAGGAGAAAACTGCAATATAGGACAAAATGTTGTTGTATCTCCCGGTGTAATACTGGGAAATAATGTTAAGGTTCAGAACAATGTCTCTGTCTATACCGGAGTTTTGTGCCATGATGACGTATTCCTTGGTCCTTCGATGGTCTTCACTAATATCATCAATCCCAGGAGTGCCGTTGTGAGGAAAGACAGTTATGTAACCACTATTGTGGAAAAAGGGGCTTCTATCGGGGCAAATGCCACAATAATATGTGGTATTGTCATCGGCCATTATGCTTTCATAGGTGCAGGTGCTGTTGTCACAAAAGATGTTAAGCCCTATGCTCTGGTAGTGGGTAATCCTGCCCGGCAGACAGGATGGATGAGCAAATACGGACACAGGCTGCTTTTTGATGAAAAGGGTCTGGCCGTCTGTCCTGAAGGAGGAGACACCTACAAACTGGAAAACGGAACCGTGACAAATATTTCAAAAAACGAATAAAATATAAATTATTATGGATAGTGAACAAAAGAATTTCGGGCTCATAGGTGTTGCAGGTTATATTGCCGTCCGCCATCTGAAAGCAATAAAAGATACTGGCAGCAACCTGCTGGCTAGTCTTGATAAATTTGACAGTGTTGGTCTTCTTGACAGCTTCTTCCCGAAAAGCGATTTTTTTGTTGAGTTTGAGCGCTTCGACAGACATTTTGATAAACTTAAAAGAACAGGCACCAAGATAGATTATGTAAGTATATGTTCACCGAATTACCTGCACGACTCTCATATACGGTTTGCTCTGAGACATCAGGCCGATGCCATATGTGAAAAACCTATTGTGCTTAATCCATGGAATATCGATGCTCTTCAGGAGATTGAGAAAGAGACCGGACGCAAAATATACACTGTGCTGCAGCTACGTCTGCATCCTAAGATAATGGAACTAAGGGAGAAAATTCTTAACGGACCAAGAGATAAAGTCTATGATGTTGATCTGACTTACATTACAAGCCGGGGAAACTGGTATTATATATCCTGGAAGGGCGATATACAGAAATCAGGAGGTATTGCCACGAACATAGGAATCCATTTCTTCGATATGTTGGGATGGATCTTCGGAGAGGTAAAAAACAATGTGGTAAACATCTCTGAACCTACCAGAGCAGGTGGTTATCTGGAACTGAAAAATGCACGGGTGAGATGGTTCCTCAGCCTTAACTCTAATGATCTCCCGGCAGAATGCAGGGAAAAAGGACAAAGGACGTTCCGTTCCATCACTATAGAAGGAGAAGAGCTTGAATTCAGCGATGGTTTTACCGAACTCCATACGTCAACCTACAATGAAATTATTGAAGGCAGAGGTTTCGGACTGGATGATGCCAGGCAATCAGTGGTGACTGCCTATACTATCAGAAATGCTGTGCCCATAGGATTACAGGGTAATTATCATCCTGTTCTCAAAACACTTTAATTTGTTTTTTCAGATCGTTACTGTTATTAATTATAATAACTGAATTAATGAAGAAGAAAGTAATTGTGACCGGCGGAACAGGCTATATAGGATCGCACACTGCTGTTGAACTTATCTCGGCAGGTTATGAGGTTATCCTTATAGATAACCTTTCCAACTCTGAAGCCTCCATTGCCGACAGGATCGGCGAGATAACGGGAATAACCCCGATACTTGAAGTATTCGATCTCTGTGATGCGGAAAGACTGGAGAGTTTTCTCAGGAAAAACAGTGATATTGAGGCTATAGTGCATTTCGCAGCATTTAAAGCCGTAAGCGAATCTGTCAGTAAACCCCTTAAGTATTACCGTAACAATCTGCTTTCTCTTATGAATCTTCTGGAAGCAATGACCGTCCACAATATTCCATCTCTGGTCTTTTCTTCCTCCTGTACCGTTTATGGCCAGCCAGGCATACTGCCTGTTACTGAAGAAACACCCGTACAGCCGGCCTTATCTCCCTATGGAAATACAAAGCAGATCGGAGAAGAGATAATACGTGATACTGTAACCGCCAATAACAGGCTAAAGGCTGTATCACTCAGATATTTCAATCCTATCGGAGCTCATCCTTCATCACGAATCGGCGAACTGCCGCGGGGAGTGCCGGAAAATCTGGTGCCTTTTATCACCCAGACGGCTATCGGACTGAGAGAAACCCTGCTCGTATATGGGAATGATTATAATACCCCTGATGGCTCGTGTATTAGAGACTATCTACATGTTGTGGATCTCGCCAAAGCCCATGTGGAGGCAGTGAACAGACTGGCTTCAGGAAAAAACAAAACAAATTATGAAATATTCAATCTCGGTACTGGTAACGGAACATCCGTGCTTGAAGCAATAGAATCCTTTGAAAGAATATCCGGGAAAAAACTGAATTATAAAATTGCCGGCCGGCGCCCAGGTGATATAGAAAAAATATGGGCCGATCCCTCCCTTGCTAACCAGGAGCTGGGGTGGAAAACAGTGAGTAGCCTTGACGAAGCCATGAGAAGCGCCTGGAAATGGGAAATAAATATCAGAACAAAAACAGACTAATCTGTTGGCACTAAATTATTTTTAACATATGGAAACAACAAGATCTGTTCTCATCACAGGTGGAGCCGGTTTCATAGGCTCTCACGTCGTACGACGCTTTGTAAACAAATATCCCTCATACCTTATTGTCAACGCAGACAAACTGACCTATGCCGGTAATCTGGAAAACCTTACTGATATTGAGAAAAAAGACAATTATATTTTTGAAAAGATTGACATTGCCGATAAGAACAGTGTTACAGCATTGTTCCGGAAATACTCTTTTCACGGTGTAATACATCTGGCAGCTGAATCTCATGTAGACAGATCAATAACCAGTCCGGATGAATTTGTTATAACCAATATAGTAGGCACTGTAAATCTTCTTAATGCAGCATTGAATTGCTGGAAGAACAATTTCGACAATAAGATATTTTATCATATTTCCACTGATGAAGTTTACGGGACACTTGGTAAGGAAGGAAAATTTACTGAAGAGACAGGGTACGATCCCAGGAGTCCATATTCAGCATCCAAAGCCAGTTCCGACCACATGGTAAGAGCATACTTTCATACCTACGGCTTGCCTGCACTGATCAGTAACTGTTCCAATAACTATGGACCAAACCAGTTTCCCGAGAAACTGATCCCCCTGGCTATTAACAACATCAAAAACAACAAACCCGTTCCTGTGTACGGGAAGGGAGAAAACATACGTGACTGGTTGTATGTTGAAGATCATTCGGCAGCAATTGATATCCTTTTTCATAAAGGAAAAGCCGGAGAAACATACAATATCGGTGGTAATAATGAATGGAAGAATATTGATCTTATCAGGATGTTGTGCAGAATAATGGACAGAAAGCTGGTCAGGTCTGAGGGCACTTCAGAAAAACTGATAACCTTTGTGAAGGATCGTCCGGGTCACGACCTCAGATATGCTATTGACAGTACTAAACTCTGCAGAGAAACGGGATGGTCACCTTTGCCCGATTTTGAAGCTGGTCTTGAAAAAACTGTCGAATGGTACCTGAACAACACCGGATGGATGGAAAATGTTATTTCAGGTGATTATGAAAAATACTATGAGCTGATGTACTCCGGGAGATAAGTAAGCCGTCACTTTATCTCATTTATTCTTTCAATCAGTTCATCGCCAAGAATTGTTTTCTTTTTAATATGGTCCTGTATGGCAGAGACAACACTGTTTGACTCGAACTCTCCGCGTACCTGTTCAAAATCTTTTTTCTTTACATCTTCTCCCCCGTCTATGCCAAAGCCTGTTCTTGACGACAGGTTGAACTCTTTCCGGGCATCTTCATAAAGCATTTTATCAAGATCTATGACACTTTTCTTCCATTTCTCAACCATGTCAAGTACATCATCACGGGTAAACTGACTAACCGGCTTACCGGCTTCCTGTTCAATCCTTTCACATGCCCATGTCCATTCCCAGTTGTAATATGAATTGTGTATTGTGCGGAAGGCATTCTCAATTTTTTCAAGAGAAGATAATTTACCTGATTCTATATCCTCGAGGAGACTGTCAATAACTTTCTGAGGCGCAATAAGACCTGCCAGATCAACCCATTCACCATTGCCCGGGGATTTATCCGGTGTCAGCTTCTTCCGCAGATCTTCATCCGTTCTGAACCGCGTGTTCTCAAGCCGTTTGATCATTGAGTTACCTAGAAACTTATTTATTCCTGTCTGATATAACTGAATTCCTTTTTCAAGAGAAGGACCTTTGATAAGCATGTTGTTGTAGGCATAGGATGCTGAAACAGGCCCTGTGACAGATCTGATCCTGCTTAAAAGATCCCTTCCCTCAAACATTTTACGTATAGTGTAAGGACTCAGGAGGTTAAAATTAACCTGGTCTATCTTGTCCGTATCTTTTCTTCTGTCACGTTTGGGCCATTTTTGTGCATCCCTTATTGTTCCGACACTTCTCAGGTTTATTGCCGGTACAATAATACTTTCATCATTACTTTCTATAAGATATGAGAAAGGAAGTGATGAAGTATCAATATTCTTATAATGTCTGCCCATAACAAGGGTAAAAGGACCTATACGGGCAGGCCATAACAAGTATGAATCGCTTGTGGTTTTTGATCCTCTCTCCATAATACCCTGGTGAATAGGACCCAGTTTGTACATATGATTACTCTGGTTAGAGCCACTGCCTGCATTCATAAAGGAAAAAATACCGGCTATAAGGAGAGTGGACTTATGATGGGTAACAGTATAAGGGCCGGCAAATATTGAACAGGCTTCTCCGTGAAACCCTGCACAATTGGCAAAGAAGAGAGAGTTCTCGGCAGAATAGTGCTTCCCCAGCATACAACCCTGACCAATGAAACATTTATCAATAAGAGTTGATTCTGTTACTTCCGATCCTGAACATAATATAAAATGATCCATGATAACTCCGGGACCTATGAACACCGGATCTTCCTTACAGCTGTTAACAGATCCTTCATTCAGTCTCATAGCCCCTTCCAGAAAACTGTAGGGACCGATTCTCACATTCCGTATATCACGACAATTAAGAACTGTGCTGTCATGTCGGATAATACCGCGGTCAGAACTAACAGAAACGGCATATTCCATGATCATGTTTTCAATGTTCCTGACAGCCTTTTCCCGGTGTCTGTAGAGTGCAATGATATAAGCCTCGTGAGCTGACAGCTTATCCCATATCTTAACAGCCCGGCCTCCTGTTTCATTCAATACAGCAACTTCAGTACCATTGCCAAAGGATGATGTTCCTTCGGTATATATTTTACCGCAGTTTTTTATTACTACATTGTCTTCGATGTCGTAATTTGCAATGTAATCCCCTACATTTACTATCAACACATTGGATCCAATGGTACAGTTGTGAATATGCGCATTTGAGATCCCGCATTTGACAGTCACACCTGTTTTGTCAGTGTATGATCCGCTTAAATCACCAAGAGTAACATCTCCGGAAAAAACTACACCGACACATCTGGCGGGATCAAATTCTGCTGAAGCTTTTATCCTGTTCCAGTCGTCACATCGGCAGGCATTTTGTTGCAGAATAGCTATCTCCGAATCAAAAAGTGAATGATAATTGGAGGCCTTGTTCATAAGGGTTTGTATTTTAGGGTTATTCTACAGTAACCGATTTCGCGAGGTTTCTTGGTTGGTCAACATCACATCCTCTCAGTACAGCAATATGATATGAGAGAAGTTGAAGCGGAATGACAGCCAGAAGACATGAGAAGGCTGTGAGTGTTTCAGGTACCTCAAGCACATAATCAGCCATCTTCTTTATTATCTCATCTCCCTCTGTAACGATGGCATAAACCTTACCTTTTCTGGCTTTTATCTCCTGTATATTATTTATTATCTTTTCATAAGTATCATCTTTGGTAGCGATAATTATGACCGGCATATTTTCGTCGATAAGGGCAATAGGCCCATGTTTCATTTCTGCAGCAGGATAACCTTCTGCATGTATATAAGAAATCTCTTTAAGCTTCAGAGCACCTTCCAGAGCGACAGGGAAAAGGTAACCCCTGCCAAGATACAGGGCATTATGTACTTTCTCAAAATTTCCGGCTAATTCAGCAGCCTGCTCATTGGCTTCAAGCGCTTTTTCAATCTTACGCGGTATGGCAACCAGTTCGGTTATCAGTTCCTTGTATCGTTGTGCTGAAATGACTCCTTTTATATTGCCTATCTCAAAAGCCATCATAGCAAGAACGGTCACCTGTGTTGTAAAAGCTTTTGTTGAAGCTACCCCTATTTCAGGACCGGCATGGGTATACACTCCTGCATCAGTCTCACGCGGGATACTGCTCCCGACCACATTGCATATCCCTATCACCATGGCACCCTTCGATCGCGCCAGTTTGACAGCAGCCAGCGTATCAGCTGTCTCTCCGCTCTGGCTGATGGCAATGACTATATCGCCTTTCTTTATAATAGGATTCCTGTACCGGAATTCGGATGCATATTCAACTTCCACAGGGATCCTTGTATATTCTTCAAAGAAATATTCACCAATAAGTCCGGCATGCCATGAAGTGCCGCATGCAATGATAATAATCCTTTCTGCCTGTGATACTGTTTCCAGAACCTGATGAAGGCCTCCCAGCATTATCCCGGAATGATCGGGAAGAACTCTTCCTCTGAAAGTATCATGAATAGCTCTTGGCTGTTCAAATATCTCCTTCAACATAAAATGAGGATATCCCTCTTTATCGATCTCTCCTATTTTCAGATCAATCTCTTTCACTACCGGTTCTATTTTTTCAACACGGATAGTTTTAAGCATCAGTTCTTCCTTCTTTATTATAGCAAGGTCGTCATCATTGAGATAGATAACCCTTTGGGTATATTCGACAATGGGAGTGGCATCGGAAGCTATGAAATTCTCTCCCTCTCCTACACCAATGACCAATGGACTGCCTTTTTTGGCGGCAAAGAGCTTATCCGGCTCCTTTGTGCAAATAATAGCCAGACCGTAAGCACCTTCAACCCTGTTGAGGGCCAGGGTGACAGCCTGTTCGGCAGTCAGGTCGCCTTCGATATATAAATGTTCCATGAGATTAGCCAGCACTTCAGTGTCAGTCTGGCTGCTGAACTCAATGCCCCTGCTCTCCAGATGCTTTTTTAAAAGAGCATAGTTCTCAATAATCCCATTATGAACCACAATGAAATTACCTTTAAAGGACATCTGTGGATGGGCATTCAGCTCATTAGGTTCTCCGTGAGTAGCCCACCTGGTATGTCCCATACCAATGGTGCCGTTAAAATCCGACTTGCTGACCATCTCTTCGAGGTCTTTTACCCTGCCTTTGCATTTAAAGATCCTGGCATCTCCATTTACAAGAGCAAGCCCCGCAGAGTCGTAACCACGGTATTCAAGACGCTTTAGACCATTAATGATTATTTCACGGGCAGGTTTGGATCCGATGTAACCAACTATTCCGCACATATATCTATCCGGGGATTTAGTAAATCAGGTCCGAATTTAAGTATTTTGTTTAAATAATATGGAATTATGACAGAAGATTGTCGTAAAATTCATTGTAGGCATCAATATATACCTCTTCATCCTGATATGGGAGAACCGGCTTATCAATCGTCCTTACATACTTCACCAGATCCTCGTTAATATCCTCACTTCCAATAATTATCCCATCTGAATATTTAATGGCCAGTTTTGATATATTGATAAAATCAGGATTATTTATGAGTTTCAGGTTTTCTCCGTCTATTCCGTCAAAACGCAATTTGTCTGCAAAAGTTGAACGGAATGGCGTTTTAAAGTCATTATTATAAATTGAATATATTATTTTATAGTTCTGAAAAAGAGGGTCATCACTATATACACTCCGAAGATATACCGGAACGAGGGCTGACATCCAGCCATGACAATGCACTATGTCAGGAGCCCACCTCAATTTCTTAACCGTCTCGATTACCCCCCTGGCAAAGAAGAGAGCACGCTCATCATTATCTTCAAATTCCCGGCCATTTGAATCGGCGAAAATATGTTTTCTGTGAAAATAATCATCATTATCAATGAAATAAACCTGCATCCTGGCGCTCTGTATTGATGCAACTTTTATGATGAGAGGATGATCCGTATCATCAATTATCAGGTTCATTCCTGAGAGCCTGATCACTTCATGCAGTTGATTCCTCCGCTCATTAATACAACCATATCTTGGCATAAATGTGCGTATCTCCTTGCCCCTTTCCTGTATGCCCTGGGGAAGATAACGTCCTACCTTTGACAACCTTGTTTCTGTAAGATACGGAGTGATCTCCTGAGAAATGAATAACACCTTCCTGGTTTCCATTAATCTGCCTCAAATATCATTTCTTAATAAGCTGCAAAGATAATAATAAAAAATGAGATAATTTACTAACACTCAATAACAGAAAACATACTCCCGGGGATGAAAAAGAATATAAAAGCAGGATAATATACAATCTGGAGGTCTTTCTCTGAACAAGGGCAAATGGCTGTAAAAGTCAGATAAGGCCAATGCATGGCAGCCTCATGGGGATGCGAAACAACAGGGGCTTCAATCTGCAACTTATTTTATTAAATTTGTATGTTAAATTTTCTTAAAAAATGAAGGTTGTTACTACTGTAAAAGAACTCCGCAGAAAATTCGGTAAAGTTATTTTTCCTCCTGTAGGGCTGGTACCTACTATGGGGGCTCTTCATGAGGGGCACTTATCACTGGTGCTGAGTGCTATCAGAGAATGTGAAACCGTGATTGTAAGTATCTATGTAAACCCTGAACAATTCAATGATAAAGAAGATCTGAAAAACTATCCCAGAAATACTGAAAAAGACCTTGAAATGCTTCAAGGAGTACTACGCGGAAATGATTTGGTATTCATCCCTTCCGACAAAGAGATATATCCGGAAAAAGACACCCGCATATTCAATTTTGGTAATCTCGACAAGGTAATGGAAGCTCTTCACCGGCCGGGACATTTCAATGGTGTGGCAAAAGTTGTATCAAGACTTTTTGAATTAACTAATCCCGACATATCCTATTTTGGTATAAAAGATTTTCAGCAGGTAGCTGTAGTGAAGGCACTTGTAAAACAATGCGGATTCAATATCAGGATCTCGGCAAAGCCTGTTATCCGTGAAACCGACGGCCTGGCTATGAGCAGCAGAAACCAGTTGCTTGAACCCGGAATACGTGATCAGGCTCCGGTAATATACCATACCCTTAGAAAAGTGTCATCAATGATGAAAGAGAAAGATATTCCTGATATAAAAATTTTTGTAAGGAATAATATTGAAAAACATAAGGATTTTGAGATTGAATATTTCGAAATTGTGGATGATGTTGAACTCATCCCTGTGAACAGAAAAGATGAAATGGGAAACGACAGACGCTATTACGGATGTATTGCTGTTAAAGCAGGAAAGATCAGACTTATTGATAATATTGAAATTGAATTGTCATGAATCAAAAAGGATAATTAACTTTGTAGCATTATTTACAAGCATATGCGTTAGAAATGTTAATAGAGGTTTTAAAATCGAAGATTCACAGGGTGACGGTTACAGGTGCAAACCTTAACTACATTGGCAGTATTACAATAGACGAAGAGCTGACCGACGCTGCAAAGCTTATTGAGAATGAAAAAGTTCATGTCCTTAACCTGAATAACGGACAAAGATTTGAGACTTATGTGATTAAAGCACAGAGAGGATCAGGTGAAATAAGTCTGAACGGTGCAGCAGCACGACTGGTTCAGCCTGGCGACATTCTGCTGATAATGTCTTATGCCCTGATGGATCCTGATGAGGCTGTCAAATACAAGCCTGTCATTATTTTTCCCGATACAAAAACCAATAAACTGATCTGAGTTGAAGAGAAAGATCATCCGTGTATTAAAATTTATTATTCTTTTTTCTATCGGGATACTTCTTCTCTGGCTTGCTTTCCGGAGTGTTGATTTCTCAAAGCTTTTAGAAGGGCTGAAAAATGCTGATTACTACTGGTTGTTGTTATCTGTATTTTTCGGTCTGATAGCATATCTCAGCCGTGCCCGGCGATGGCAATTGCTGATACGGCCTCTGGGATACCGCACTTCATTCTGGCATACTTTTCATGCCCTTATGGTGGGATACCTGGCAAATCTCGCCCTGCCACGTATGGGGGAAATAACCAGATGCATGGCTCTCGGGAAAAAAGAAAAACTACCTGTCGATCAACTGATAGGAACAGTGATCATCGAAAGGACTATAGATCTTTTATCTGTTATTGCCCTGCTGATCATTCTGATCTTTACAAGCGGAAAACTTATTAATGAATTCCTGAAAACACATTTTCTGACACCTTTCAGAGAAAAAATTCTTTCCAACTTAGGAACAACATGGATTATTTGGGCGATAGCAGCACTCATCTGTATCGTTTTTCTCTTATTATTAATCAGATACCGGAAGAATCTGAAAAAAATCAAGTTCATAGCCAAGATATTTGATCTTATCAAAGGAGTTATCAATGGATTGAATACCATTACCAGGCTTGAAAATAAATGGGAATTCATTTTTCATACAGTCTTTATCTGGCTCAATTATGCCCTTATGACATGGGTTGTCTTCTTTGCTGTGGAAAGTACTTCCGATATTTCCTTTACAGATTCGTTCTTCATTCTTGTTATTGGCGGTCTTGCCATGTCAGTGCCCGTCCAGGGTGGTATTGGTGCCTTCCATTATTTTGTCTCAAGAGGCCTTGCGGTAGTCCATGGAGTCATTCTGGAAGATGGCCTGATATATGCTCTGCTGGCTCATGAATCACAGATATTATTCGAACTGATACTCGGTCCAATATCTTTTTATATGCTTTTCGGAAGGAAATTATTCAGGAAACAAAACCCTTTGGAAACCAGGTAAAAATAAACTCATGCCAAAAGTAAAGACAGTATTTGTCTGCCAGAATTGCGGAGCAGAGTCTCCCAAATGGATCGGCAGGTGTCCGGTCTGCCAGGAATGGAACACTTATCATGAAGAAATTATTACTCCTTCTCCTCTTCATGAAAGATCACTGATAAAAAATATAGAAAAAAGATCTCCTGTACTCCTCAATGACATAGAGGCAGACGAAAAGGGCAGATACAAAACCGGATCTTCCGAACTGGACAGAATACTCGGAGGAGGCATGGTGAGCGGGTCTCTTATACTTCTCGGAGGAGAGCCCGGAATAGGTAAATCAACACTGGCTCTTCAACTGGCTCTTACAATGGAGAGTGTCAAAATCCTATATGTCTCAGGGGAAGAAAGCAGTGAACAGATAAGGCTGAGAGCACAAAGGCTGAGGGTTTCGACTAATGCCTGCTATATTCTGGGAGAAACAGAAATCGAAAATATACTTACCCATTCCGAAAATATTAAACCAGGACTGATCATTGTTGACTCGATACAGACAATGAGTACAGGACTATTAGAATCCCCTGCAGGCTCTGTATCACAGGTCAGGGAATGTGCGGCCCAACTGCTGAAATATTCCAAAACAACAGGTATTCCTGTCTTGCTCATCGGACACATCACCAAGGATGGCACCCTTGCCGGACCGAAAATCCTTGAACATATTGTAGATGTGGTACTTTATTTTGAAGGAGACAATAACTATGTATACCGTCTGTTGCGACCTGTAAAAAACAGGTTTGGCTCTACTTCTGAACTGGGGATATTTGAAATGACAGAGAAGGGTCTTCAGGAAATAAGTAATCCTTCTGAACTGTTCATTAATCAGCATGATGATCCTCTGAGTGGAATATCAATAGCTGCAACAATAGACGGTATCAGGCCTTTCCTCATTGAGATACAGGCACTGGTAAGCAGCGCCGTTTACGGAACCCCTCAGCGTAATACAACAGGATTTGACATACGCCGGCTAAATATGCTGCTTGCTGTACTCGAAAAAAGAGCCGGATTCAGACTGGCTGTAAGAGATGTCTTTCTGAATATTGCAGGTGGTCTGAAAGTAAATGATCCTGCAATCGATATGGCAATAGTCAGTTCTGTCCTGTCATCCAACCTCGACATACCTATCCCAAAAAATATCTGTTTTGCCGGAGAAACAGGTTTGTCAGGAGAGATACGACCCGTCTCCAGGATAGAACAGAGAGTTAAAGAAGCTTCCAAAATGGGGTTCAGGAAAATATATCTTTCAAAATATCATAAAAACATATTGGTAAAAGGACTGGATATTGAGATTTGCCCTGTTGAAAAGATAGAAAACCTTGTAAGATCTCTCTTTGGCTGATTTTGTCAACTCCTTAATAATCAAAAATACCCGACAATCACGACCAGTGATATCTTTTTCCTGCTTTGTACAAAAGTCAGTTTTTTTTCTATTAACCCTTCAACCTCAACCTCTTCAACTTCTTCAACCTTCTTTCTTCCTGCCAGTTAATATCTTTCATTAATGGAATTTGTGCGCCGCATACTTTCCCGCTTGAGTTTTTCACAATCCAGTTCCAGGTTAAAACCCGGAGGGCGTTCAAACTCCTCTGCTTCCAGAATACCCAGCTCCGGATCATTATATACTTTTTTAAGGAATTTGCCAAAAATAGGGAGAGCCATATTTGCTCCCTGTCCTTCCGAAATGGTTTCAAAATGGATTGCACGATCCTCCCAGCCACTCCATACTCCTCCAACAAGCTTTGGAGTAACACCCATGAACCAGCCATCAGACTGTTCCTGGGTAGTCCCGGTCTTACCTCCTATCTGGTTCATAAGCATATACGGCTCATACCGCAACCTTATGGCTGTCCCCGACTGGACAACACCCTGGAGAAGATTAACCATAAGGTAAGCAGCCTCCTCTGTCAATACTTCTTCAATCCTGGGAATTAACCTTGCCAGAACATTCCCGTTCTTATCCTCTATCCTTGTTACATACATGGGACGTGTGTAGATACCTTTATTGGCAAATGTGGAATATGCCCCTACCATCTCTTCAAGCTTAACATCAGAAGTACCAAGAAAGATAGAATTTACAGGATCAATAAAGCTTCTTATCCCCATCTTATGCATTATATCTGCTACAGTAGCAGGGCTGAACTGTTGTATGAGCCAGGCGGAGATGTAGTTTTCTGATTGCGAAAGCCCCCATTTAAGAGTAACCATCTTCCCGTGATAGGCTTTGGGACCCGAACTACGGGGAGTATAGATAGTATCTGTGGCAAAATCATAAAATGACCGTGGGATGTTTTCCACTTCATAACAGGGAGAATAGCCGTTCTGCATTGCAATGGTATACAGAAAGGGCTTTATTGTACTTCCTATCTGCCTCCTCTGCTGTGTCACCGCATCGTATTTGAAATATCTGAAATCGGGACCTCCCACATAAGCTTTTACATGTCCGTTTGTGGGATCTTCTACCATAAAACCCGATCTGATGAAATATTTATAATACCTTATGGAATCAAGCGGAGTCATAACAGTATCCTTTTCTCCATCCCAGCTGAAGACCTTCATCTTAAATTCTGTGTTGAAAACCTTCATAATAGAATCTTCTGTTACTCCTGCTCTTCTTAAGCTGTAATACCTGTCGCTCTGTCTCAGAGCAGTCATTAATATATCATCTATCTGTCTTCTTGTCAGATCGTTGGAATAAGGAGGGTTTCTGAATCTTTTCGCCCTTTCAAAGAATGCAGGTTGCAATTCTTCAGAAAGGTGTTCTCTTAAAGACTCTTCTGCATATTGTTGCATCTTCGAATTGATAGTGGTATAAATCTTCAGGCCATCGCGGTAGATGTCATAATCCGATCCGTCTGGTTTTTTATTCTTTTTACACCAGCCATACAGTTCGTTATTCTCCCAGTCCCACAAGGCTTCTTCATAAGATGATTGCCTTACATACCTGTCGGGATCCGGTTCCGGCCTCATCATGATATTCCTGAGGTATTCCCTCAGATAAGTGGCCAGACCGGTATTGTGATCCTCTATCTGAAAATCAGTGACAATTGGCAAAGCTTTTAAGGAATCTGCGACAACTTTTGGCAGATAACCATATTTTGCCATCTGTGACAGAACAATGTTCCTTCTGCTTAACATACGTTCAGGATTACGTATGGGATTATAGAGAGTGGATGCTTTTAACATCCCTATCATCACAGCAGCGTCCTCTATCTTAAGTGAATCGGGAGTGGTATTGAAATAAACACGGGAAGCTGATTTAATACCTATTGCATTATAATTGAAGTCGTACTTATTAAGATACATTGCTATTATCTCTTCCTTGGTATAGCTTCTCTCAAGCTTCACTGCTGTCTGCCATTCCTTGAATTTTGCCATCCCCAGTCTCATTGTCCTCACGAAAGGGGAGACACTGGCTGTATCCCTTGGATAGAGCTGTTTGGCAAGCTGCTGTGTAATAGTACTTCCGCCGCCTGTACGCTGTCCCATCAGTATGGTCCGGACAATAGCCCGTGCTATCCCGCGTATGTCGATACCGGAATGTCTGTAATACCTTATATCTTCTGTTGCGATAAGAGCATTGATAAGATACGGAGATAAATCATTATACTCTGTCCAGCTCCTGTTTTCAATACTTATTGTACCAAGAAGCACTTCATCCTCTGAATAAACTTCGGCGGCGAGAAAATACTGCGGATTCTCCAGTTCATCAAAAGAGGGCATAGGCCCTAATTTCTCCCTGGATATCAAGATGAAAATCAGAATGGCTGCCAGAATAGGCAAACATACTAAGGCCCAAAACCCTATAAGATATTTTTTCTTCTTTTCAATACCTGCCATTGTACTGGAATATTTCCTCCAAAAATAGCAAAATTAAAGAAACTTAAATCTTTATTTTGAAGTTTGGAACCTAATTGATTTACTTTGCGGAGATTTTGATAAAATAAAATTTATGCCCGACATGATTGAAAATCTTGTTATAGTAGAGTCGCCGGCAAAAGCAAAAACCATAGAAAAATTTCTGGGGAAAAATTTCCATGTAGTCTCTAGTTTTGGCCATATAAGAGATCTTAAGAAAAAGAATCTCGGTATAAATGTCGAGAATGATTTTGAACCTGTATATGAGATCCCAAAAGAAAAAACCAGGATAGTTGCCGAACTTAAAAAAGCGGCTGCCGGTGCAAAAAATATATGGATCGCCTCTGACGAGGACCGTGAAGGAGAAGCCATAGCATGGCATCTGGCCGCAGTTCTGGATCTGGACCCGGCTTTAACAAAGAGGATAGTGTTTCACGAGATCACCAAAGATGCTATTGCAAGTGCCATAGAAAATCCGCGGACGATAGACATGAATCTGGTCAATTCCCAGCAGGCCCGCCGTATTCTCGACAGGCTTGTAGGGTTCGAGATATCTCCGGTTCTATGGAAAAAAGTACAACCTTCTCTTTCGGCAGGAAGGGTACAGTCGGTAGCTGTCAGACTTATTGTTGAAAGAGAAAGAGAGATAATATCCTTTAACCCCGAATCTACATTCAGGATATCTGCCTTTTTCCGCACACTTGAAGAAGATCTTAAAAGTCCGGTAATAAGAGCTGAAGCTACTCAGAGGTTCCACGATGAGAAGAGTGCTCTGGATTTTCTTGAATTATGCAGTTTATCTGATTACAAGGTTGAAGATATCGTTGTTAAGCCGGGAACCCGGTCTCCTGCCCCTCCTTTTACCACATCCACACTTCAGCAGGAAGCCTACCGGAAACTGGGCTTTTCTGTCTCACAGACTATGACAGTAGCCCAAAGGCTCTATGAGGGAGGTAAAATAACCTACATGAGGACAGACTCAACGAACTTGTCAAAAGTGGCCCTGGCAAAATCACGGGAAGTCATTATCTCACTGTTTGGTGACCGGTATGCAAAAACAAGACAATACCAGACAAAATCCAAAGGAGCCCAGGAAGCCCACGAAGCAATACGGCCTACCTATCCCGACAATAAAACAATTCAGGGCACCCAGAACGAAAAGAGACTTTATGATCTTATCTGGAAAAGAACCATCGCCTCACAGATGGCAGATGCTCAAATAGAAAAAACGGCAATCTCCATAAGCGTCAGCCGGTCTCCTGCCGGCTTCACTGCAACCGGAGAGCTTATTAAATATGATGGTTTCCTCAGACTGTATTCCGAATCACACGATCAGGAAAAAACCGATGATGACAAATATATCCTTCCGCCTGTAAAAAAGGATACTCCTCTTTATTATAATACTATCAGTGCAACACAAAAATTCACAATACCTCCGCCAAGATATACTGAAGCGAGTCTTGTCAAAAAGCTTGAGGAACTGGGCATAGGTCGCCCTTCAACATACGCACCTACTATATCTACTATACAGAACAGGGGATATGTAAGCAAAGAGGACAGACCGGGTGAAGCCAGAAAGATAAAAACACTGAAACTGGAAAACGGCAAGATCACTCCCGCTGTAAAAAACGAAATAACAGGGAAAGAGAAATCCAAACTATTCCCTCAGGACATAGGGATGATCGTTAATGATTTCCTCGTTGAATATTTTCCTGATATTGTCGACTATAATTTCACTGCAGAAGTTGAAGAACAGTTTGATAAGATAGCTGACGGAGAAATGAAATGGACCAGTATGCTGAAAGATTTTTACGGACCATTTCATGAAAGTATTGAAAACACACTGGAAAAAAGTAACAGGAAGAAAGGGATAAGAATACTTGGTAATCATCCTGAAACGGGAGAACCTGTATCGGTCAGAATGGGCCGTTTTGGTCCCCTGGCACAGATAGGGGACTCTGATAACGATGAAAAGCCAAGGTTCGCCAGTCTGTCCAAAAACCAGCTTATTGAAACGATAACACTCGAAGAAGCTCTTAATCTGTTCCGTCTCCCCAGATCCCTCGGAATGCACCAGGACGGGGAAATAGTTATCGGAACAGGAAAATACGGACCCTACGTGAGGCATGAGGGAAAATTCTACTCACTGAAAAAAGGAGTCGATGACCCTTATACAATAACTATTGAAAGAGCTGTTGAGATTATCAGAGAGAAAAATGAAAACGACAGAAAAAAAATAATAAAGGATTTTGGTGATATCCTTGTGCTAAATGGAAGATTTGGCCCATATCTGACAAAGGACAAGAAAAACTACAGGCTGCCCAAGGGAATTGATACAGAGAAAATTACAAAACATGACTGTCTTGAGATAATTGAGAAAAACAATAAAACTCATAAGAAATCCTGAACCTGATTATGATAGATCTGAATGACTATTTCAGCCCGGTAAGTATTGAGCGACCTGATTTTAATTTCATAGCAGAACAGTCTGGTTTCCCTCATAATATTACAGTTCATACTGCAAGTATGGCTATCAAAAATACCGGTAATTACAAAGTGGCATTGTTAGGAGTTCCTGACGGCAGGAATTCTCCCGGGACAGGTACAATGAAAGCTCCGGATTTAGTGAGAACCGAACTATACCGCCTGACAAGAATCCCGGGTAAATCAAAAATAATTGACCTGGGCAATATGAAAAACGGAGTCACATTTAATGATACTGTAACAGGTCTCCGCGATGTTCTGGTCTACCTGATTCGGCAGGAAATCTTTCCTGTAGTGCTGGGAGGAAGCAGTGCATTAACCCTGGCTGTTGACAAAGCAATGTCGGATCTGGACATTAATTACACTCTCGCCGGTGTTGACTCAAGAATAGATTATATAAATGAAAAAAAAGCCCCCGACTCTTTCAGTTATCTTAATACAATACTCCATAAACAAAAAAGTTATCTCAGCCACTATATCAATATAGGTTACCAGACCTATCTGAACGACCAACAGGTCATAAACCGTTTCAATAAGCAGAAATCAGAAATGTTAAGGGTAGGAGATGCGCGAAAGGCTATTCATCTTACCGAGCCTCTTTTCCGCGATTCCGAAGTAGCTGTCTTTGATATGTCAGCTGTAAGGCAATGTGATGCACCAGGAAGCATCTGTCCCTCTCCTAACGGTTTTTATGGAGAAGAGATCTGTCTGCTGGCCAGATATGCAGGCATCTCTGATAAGCTCAAAATATTCTGTCTCTTCGACGTAGACCCTGAATTTGATATCAGGAACCAGACAACGGGCCTTGCAGCACAGATCCTGTGGTTCTTCCTTGAAGGTTTCTCCCAGAAACAATATGAAGTACCTGCCCTTAGTAACAACAACTCCGGACGTTTTATCAGGTATCACGTCAGGATCACTGATCTCGAGGATGATCTGATCTTTATAAAGAGTACACTTACCGACAGATGGTGGATGGAATTAAAAAGCTCCGATAATAAACCATTCTATATAGCCTGTTCACATGAAGATTATCTGAAGGCTAACCATGATGAAATACCGGACAGATGGGTTCAGGGATCTGGCAGATCAAAAAATTAACTCATGCATCGCACTGTTTATCTGCTTTTTACAGTATACCGAAAATCATTTTTTCGTTTATAGTGTATCAAAAAAAATATTTGTGCGTATAAGAGGATAATTTTTAAAAGATTAATAAATAAATGCACTGTTTTCTTCGTTATACTTTTTTATGTAATTTTAACCCTTCGATATAGGTTGATTTTGCATACTGATATAAAGAAATGAAGAGATTTTGCGTGTTAATTTTAATATCCGTTTTGATGAGCAACACAGGCATAGCCCAACAGGATCCGCTTACCAGTCAGTATATGTACAATACATTGACTTTTAATCCGGGTTTTGCAGGAACATCCGGGATGATCTGTGCCACTGCCGTCAACAGGCAACAATGGCTGGGATTTGAAGGATCACCTTCGACCACAGTTTTCAATATAAGCGCTCCTGTTTCTGTTTTCAATATTAAAAGCGGAGTGGGAATGGTTATTGAGAGTGATAATATCGGTTTTGACACCGACATCAATCTTTCTGCCGTATATTCATATCTTGTGGATATGGGTACAGCCAGGCTCGGGATAGGAGCATACTTCGGGATGGTCAACAAAACACTTGATCCCAGCTGGTACATACCCGACGGAGTAGGTTTTACTCCTCCTGACCTCGATCCCAACATACCGGTAAATAAAGAGAGTGTTGTATTATTTGATGCCGGAGCAGGCCTTTATCTTAATTCAGACAAATATTATATTGCGGCTTCTGTAACCCATATCAATCAGCCTGAGATAAATTACACGCAGGGATCATCCTACATAAGCCGTCATTATTATATTACAGCAGGTTATACCCTTCAACTTCCCAATCCGGCCATAGAAATACTTCCATCGGTTTTTGCTTACAGTGATGGCAGGATATTTCAGGCAAGTATTACTTCTTTAGTAAGATACAATAAAAAGGTATGGGGAGGCGTTTCATACAGAGCCGGAGACTCTGTATCCGGTATTGTTGGCATTGAGCTGTTCAACGGTATCCGTATCGGATACAGTTATGACTTCCCTCTTTCTGATATCAGGAAGAGCACATTAGGATCGCATGAGTTTATGGTAAACTATTGTTTTGACCTCAGTTTCGGCAAGAGTCCGATGAGATATAAAAGTATACGCTTTTTATGATTAATTAAAAAAAATAACTTACTTGCAATATAAATTCTAAGGAATTATGAAAAATGTAATTCTAACTCTCCTGATAACCGTAATTTTTTTTAGTGGGTGCAGCACCTCAGACAATGGAGAACTGACAGGTGTTCCGGGAAGAAAAAAATTCTTCGAACCTGAACCTATGGAAATGGCATTTATCCCTGCCGGAAGTTTCATGATGGGCCCCAGTGATCAGGATGCTTTGTTCTCAATGAACAGTCTGGCAAAATCAGTTACTGTTGATGCATTCTGGATGGACCAGACAGAGATCACTAACAATAAATACCGTCAGTTCGTATACTGGGTACGCGACTCAATATTCCGGACCAAACTTGGTAATGCCGGCATACCCGACAGAGATTATTTCCTTGTTGATGATGACGGAAATATGATTGAACCCTATGTCATTAACTGGAATGAAAAGATAGACCTCAACGACGAAATCACCAGAGAGGTGATGGAAGAAATGTATTATCCTCCGGAGGAAAGGTTTAACAGTAAGAAACAAGTTGACATACGTAAACTGAATTACTCATATTACTGGGTTGATTATCAGTCTGCCGCCAGAGTCAATTATGTACAGGATTATGAGAATAACACCGGTCGTTATGAAGGTCAGGTCACTAATCTTGATGGTTCACGCACCGAAGTAAGGGACCGCTCTTCATTTATCAAACACATTGTGGTAAATATTTATCCCGACACACTATGCTGGATAAGAGACTTTACTTATTCCTTCAATGATCCCATGGCTGATCTGTATTTCTGGCATCCTTCTTTTGACGATTATCCTGTTGTAGGGGTGTCATGGGTTCAGGCAAATGCTTTCAGCCACTGGAGAACTGACTATATGAACAATGCCCTCAGAAAGAACGGAGTTGTGGATGTAATGGCCTACAGGCTCCCTCTTGAGACAGAATGGGAATATGCTGCCAGAGGAGGTCTTGACCTTTCAATGTATCCCTGGGGAGGCCCTTATACACGTAATTACGAAGGCTGCTTCCTGGCAAACTTCAAACCTCTGAGAGGTAACTACATCGATGACGGGAATGTATATACAGGAAAAGTTGGTTCCTATGAACCTAATGAATACGGTTTATATGATATGGCCGGAAACGTTGCAGAATGGACATGTTGCGCATATCATCCCTCAGCCTATATCTTCCAGCACGACCTCCAGCCAAATTATGAATATAATGCAACACCTCAGGATCCTCCTGTCCTTAAGCGTAAAGTTATTCGCGGAGGCTCCTGGAAAGATATTGCTTATTTCCTTCAAACAAGTACAAGGGATTATGAATATCAGGACTCTACAAAACCATACGTTGGTTTCCGTAATGTAAGGTCCTATATAGGAGCCCAGTTATAAATATTCAATTGAAATAACCAAAACTAAAAATATCAGGTATGAGCCTAGCAGAATTAGTACAAAGCAGCGGGTGGAAGAATTTTATTGCTAAACTTTACGGTTTAGGAGCTTCCGTAGTAATCGTCGGTGCACTGTTCAAGATACAGCACTGGCCACTGGCAGGAACAATGCTTACAGTAGGCCTTTTAACAGAAGCTGTCATTTTCTTCTTCTCAGCTTTCGAACCTCTTCATGAGGAAGTAGACTGGACTTTAGTTTATCCTGAACTTGCAGGTATCCCTGACGATGACATGGATGAATTGCCTGTTCAAAGTTCAAGATTCCGCGGAAGAGGATATGAAGCCGGTGGCGGTGGCGGAGCCGGATCAGCAGCTCTGGCAAAATTTGATGAGATGCTCGAAAAAGCAGATATCACACCGGAATTATTTCAAAATCTTGGAGTAGGTATGAAAAAACTGAGTGAAACAACATCCAACATAAACGCTATGGGCGATATCTCAGCTGCATCAGCAAAATACAAGGATACAATTGCCTATGCAAATGAATCCCTTGGCAAACTTGCTGAATCATACCAGAATACTACAAATGTAATTAATGAAACCGGCTCTAACTACAAAAATATAGCTGATTCTCTTTCCGTGATCGAAATGGGAGGGAAATCATACCAGGAACAACTGGAAGCCCTTAATAAAAATCTGTCAGCCCTTAATGCAGTTTACGAAATTCAGAAAAAAGGTGCTGATGAACATCTTAAAGAGTCTGACAAACTGTTTAACGGAGTGCAGGATCTTATGAAAAATCTTACTGATTCAGCAGGTGATACAACGAAATACCGCGAACAAATAACAAAACTCAACGATAACCTGTCAGCTCTTAATAATGTTTATGGAAATATGCTTGCTGCTATGAATGTCAAGTAGCATAGTAATTTATTTCTCACTATTAAACAACTTTAAAAAATGGCTCACGAAAAGCTATCACCGCGACAAAAAATGATAGGTATGATGTACCTGGTGCTGACTGCCATGCTTGCTCTTAACGTATCAAAAGAGGCTGTGAAAGCATTTATGCAGGTCGACAAAGGTCTTACTCTTACCGTCGAAAACTATGTTAAGAAAAATAATATCTATTACGAGCAGTTTACCAGAGCCGCAGCTGAGAATCCTACAAAAGCAGGCCCTTATAAAGACAAAGCCTTTCAGGTTAAAGAACGTGCCGATGAGCTTTATAATTTTATCCAGGATCTGAAAATTGAAATAATAAAAACAGCTGAGAAAGAGGAAAACCCTCCTGCAATTTCAGGAACATCTATCGATATCACACAAGTCAAAAGATATGATGAAAACAATGTCCCTTCAGAAATACTTGTCGGTTCCAATGAAGCAGGAAAAGGATATCACCTGAAAGCAGCAATAGATGATTACCGCGATTTTCTTATTTCTGTCCTCGAAGGGAAATTCCCTGAAGCAGAGGACGCTCTTCGCCAGACACTGAATACAGATGATTCCAAAAATGAAGACGGAGAAACAGAACCATGGGTTAACCTTATGTTTCAAACGATGCCTGTTGTAGGAGCTACTGCTCTTCTGTCCAAAATACAGGTAGACGTAAGAAATGCAGAAACTGAAGTTATCAATCACCTCTATACCCAGATTGATGCATCTTCATTTAAATTCAATAAACTGAGTGCTATTGTTATACCCGACGCAAGTTATATCACCCTCGGCTCCAGTTACAATGCCCGGGTGTTCCTTTCAGCAACAGACACTACACAGCAACCGGAGATCACTGTAGGCGAACAGAAACTTCCCCTCGACGAGACAGGAAAAGGTATCTATAGTGTCAAACCTTCTACAACCGGTTCAAGAACCTGGGGCGGAGTAATCTCAATAAAAGCTCCCGACGGTACAATGAGAGAATATCCTTTCAGTTCATCCTACTCTGTAGGTGAGCCCAATGTAATATGCTCTCCTACCGCAATGAACGTGATGTATTACGGTATCCCCAATCCTATTGACGTATCTGTTCCCGGAGTAAGTCCTAATAATATAAAGATAAGGGTCGTTAACGGTACTATATCTACAGAAAAAGTCAAGAATTCCAAAGGTGAAAATTTCAGGGGCAGCTGGTCAGTAAGACCATCTGCTGAGAGACAGAATGTCCAGGTAATTGTTTCTTCTACCGATGCCAGCGGAAAAACAATGACCTACGCTCCTTACGAATTCAGAGTAAAACCTGTTCCAAGACCTGAAGCCCGGTTTGCAGGTAAAAACTCCGGATCCATTTCAAGAAACGTTGCTGTGGCACAACAGGGTGTCTTTGCCGTATTACCCGATTTTGATTTCGACCTGCAATGGTATGTTACAGGATTCACTGTACTCTACTCAGACAGAATGGGCGACTTCGAAGAAAAAAGTTCCAGCAGTAGCCTTACAGCTCAGCAAAAAGAACTCCTGAGCCGCCTTACCAGAGGAAAATACCTTACTATTAAAGATATTAAAGCAGTAGGCCCGGATAAAAAAACTGTTGACCTGAGTCCTATTATACTGCAGATTGAATAATATTTGTTGAATAGAAATAGAAAAAATAATATAGCTATGAGTAAAAAAATAATTTTGGGAATTATCGTATTGCTGTTTGGTGGGATATCCTATGCCCAGGTGCAATCATTCGGCGATATTTACCAGAAATCTATTCCGGAGACACAAAAGATCAATTATGCATTCCTCAGAGAGGCAGATGTTATCTGGTCGAACAGATACTACAGGCTTATTGATCTTCGTGAAAAGATCAACCATCCTCTCTATTATCCCACTCTCGCAACCCGCGATGGCAGAAAGAGTTTTATCAATATCCTTCTTGACGAGATAAAAGCAGGTAATATAACCGCATATTCCGTACTTGATATCAATGTACCAACTACATATCAGGATATCGAAAGTAATATGGGAGCCACAACAAGAACACAGCAGATACAAATAAATGCTGCCGGTGATACACGCGACTCCACTATAACAGAACAAGCTAAACCGGAAGATGTAAAACAATTACTCATCTACGAAGAATGGTTCTTTGATAAAAAACTCTCCAAGCTGGATGTCAGAATAATTGCAGTATGCCCCTACTGGATGGGTGTAGACCCCGAACTTCAAAGAGCCATGAGGAAACCCCTTTTCTGGGTTAAATTTGATGAAATAAGAGATATACTGGCTAAAAATGAAGCTGTTGTTTCAAATAACGATGCCCAAAGATTATCATTCGATGACCTCTTCATGCAAAGACGATTTGGAAGCATCATCTGGGGTGAGTCAAATGTATTTAACGATAGAACAATAAATGAATATACTGTCGGTAAGGCTTCTCTTTTTGAATCAGAAAGGCTTAAAACCGAATTGTTCAACCTCGAACATGACCTCTGGGAATACTAGAATTAAACTGAAACAGGAATTAATAAGGGCCATTTAAGCCCTGATTTCATCCCCTCCCAACCGGAAGGGGATGTTTTTATAAATACTTCTCCCCTGTCTCCTTCTTTATATCCTCAAGATAATTCTTGATATTCTGTTCCTCCTCTTTTCTGACAATTAGAAGGACATCATCAGATTCAACAATTATATAATCCTCCAGCCCTTCTATTATGGCAACCTTACTGCCGGATATATTTATTATATTCCTTTTATTGTTATAAGAAAATACATTTCCACTGATCACCGAATTCCCATCCTTATCAGTCCTTGAATGTTCGTACAGAGAACTCCATGTACCAAGATCAGACCAGCCTATATCAGTGCATTTAACATACACATTATCTGCTTTTTCCATTATCGCGTAATCAATAGATATATTTTTACACTCGGCATAGGTGCGTCGTATGAAATTCATTTCCTTATCAGTGCCTATCATATTTTTACCCTCTTCAAACACTGTAAACATATCTGGCAGATGCTTCTCAAAGGCCGCCACAATACTGCTTATATTCCAGATAAAGATCCCTGAATTCCAGTAAAAATCACCACTTTGAATAAATTTCCCTGCAAGTTCGATATCTGGTTTTTCAGTGAATGTTTTCACTTTATACAAATTATCGAAACCTTCCATTTTCTTTTTATAATCAGCCTGTATATAACCGTACCCTGTTTCAGGGCGGTCAGGCTTAATACCTAATGTTAGAAGAACATCATTTTCTCTTACAAAATCAATGCTTTCACCAATCACTTTCCCAAACTCTTCTTCTTTTAATATAAGATGATCTGCGGGTGTGACAGTAATTACTGCCCGGGGATCCTTCTGTAAGATCCTGAAGGTACCATAAGCCAGACAGGGTGCTGTATTACGCCTGAAAGGTTCTGCCAGTACATTTGACGGATCAATATCAAGCTGCTCAAGAACAATATCTTTATGCCGGTCACCTGTAACAACGAATATATTTTCCGGTGGGCAAAGTGCTTTAAAACGCCTGAACGTTTGCTGTATAAAGGTCTCTCCGGTGCCGAGTATATCAATAAACTGCTTGGGTTTTTCGCGTCGGCTGAGAGGCCAGAAACGACTGCCTATGCCTCCAGCCATTATAATCACATAGCGGTTATCCATATCCTATGAATTATAAAGGTATATTTATTTACAAATATATAATTATTGCTTAGGCTTTTTTAGTCTGATTGAAGAAATAGAGCAATAATTTGTAATTTTGAACTCAATTTATACTACATGTTAGTTTTTCTAAGACAACTCGGATTATATTTTATTATGCTGAAAAAGGTTTTTTCAAAACCTGAAAAACCCTTGATCTATTACCAGCAAACCATGCACGAAATGGTTTATCTTGGGGTAAATTCTGTGGGAATCATTTCTATCATCTCTTTCTTCATGGGTGCTGTAATTACACTTCAGACAGCATACAATACTGAGAATCCCATATACCCTACTTACCTGATCGGACTTGGATGCCGCGACTCTATAATACTTGAGTTTTCATCCACTATCTCTGCTCTCATTCTTGCTGGGAAAGTGGGTTCTAATATTGCATCAGAAATTGGGACCATGCGAGTCACAGAACAGATTGACGCCCTTGAAATGATGGGTGTCAATTCGGCTTCTTACCTTATTCTTCCGAAAATCATAGCGACTCTTCTCTTCAACCCCCTCCTTACCCTCATCAGTATTATTGTAGCAATCCTTGGAGGCTGGCTTGCGGGTACAACAGCCGGAGTAATAACCTCAGAGGATTTCATATACGGAATTCAGTATGCATTTATCCCTTATTATATTACTTATTCAATAATAAAAACTTTGTTTTTTGCCTTTATTATCACAAGTGTTTCAGCCTTCCATGGCTATTTTGTTGAAGGAGGTTCACTCGAAGTGGGACGTGCAAGTACGAAAGCCGTTGTATACAGCAGTGTTCTGATCCTCCTTTTTAATGTAATTCTTACCCAATTATTGTTATCATGATCAGGGTAGAAAATCTTAACAAAACATTTGATGGCAGATTAGTTCTGGATAATATATCTGTCACCTTTGAAACGGGAAAAACAAATCTTATCATAGGCCGTAGCGGATCCGGCAAAACTGTTCTGCTGAAATCAATTGTGGGCCTTCATGAACCGGACAATGGTGAGATATGGTTTGAAGATATCCTGTTTAATAACCTTGATTTTGAAGAAAGGAAAAAGATACGGGAACAGATGGGAATGCTCTTTCAGGGAAGTGCATTGTTCGATTTCTTTACAGTTGAACAGAATGTGAGATTTCCTCTTGATATGTTCACCGGCAAAACCCTTGAAGAAAAAACTGAAAGAGTAAATTTCTGCCTTAAAAGAGTTGATATTATTAATTCAAATAAGCTGTATCCCTCAGAGCTGTCGGGTGGCATGAAGAAACGTGTAGCCATTGCGCGGGCCATAGCCCTAAACCCGAAGTACCTTTTCTGCGATGAGCCAAATTCTGGTCTTGATCCTCTTACTGCAATACTTATTGATGAACTGATAAAAGAGCTGACTGAAGAATATTCAATGACAACCATAGTGAATACACACGACATGAATTCAGTCGTTGAAATAGGCGAAAAGGTAATATTTATTCATGAAGGGATTAAGTGCTGGGAAGGGACCAACAAAGAAATACTCCATTCCGATAACCAGATCCTGAACGATTTTGTCTTTGCCAATTCCCTGGCAAAGCAATTAAAATCAACAGAAAATAATAATTCCGTTTAAGAATCAGTCCACTTCTTCGTATTCAACAAACTCTCCCGTATCTTTTGATACTTTTTTGTCTTTCTGACGCCTTATGCGATCAGCTTCAGCTTCCCTCTCCTTGTTCTTATCAACAATCCTGAACCCTGAAAAAGAACGGAAAAGAAGCATTATAATAATTACAATTAATATCAGTCGTACTAAGATGACCATCTCAAAAAATTTTATTTATTGTATCTGGATCATTGGTTTATCATTTCTTCCGGAAAACTCTTTGTTACCGAAACACAGGTTTATTCCAAGTCTGGCATGAGCAGTATTCCATATTTCCGGCAAAGGGATCTTTCCCCCATCGATATCTGTTACATGTTTCCAGCTCAGTGGAATTCTGTCAGCCATTGCATAGATCTGAAACCAGCCCGCCCTAAATGCCAGACCAAGACCAATATTATTCTGTCGGTAATTAGTAGCGGTATAAGCGATACTGGTAGAAAACATATTTCTGATATTCAGATTCGCCGATAGTGTAAGGGCTTCGTGATATCTGTTATCCCTGTATCTTGTATGGGATAATAATCCTACAGAGAATGATTTGGAGAGCTTATAGCTGCCACCAGCTGTTATGCCGTATGAAAGGCTGGTTTTATACTGATTATAAGTTCTGGAAAAAATTATTGAATTCATCAGGGAATCGATATAAGCTTCAGCAATATCTTCAAAGTCTGTCGAACCTTCATACACATCCTGAAGATTTTCTCCTGTAAACACAAATTCACTCTCTGCCTGTATATTGGTTACATCCTCTTTCCAGCTGATAAAACCCAGATCGGTTACAGCAGCCGAAACAGATAATTTATCATTAATATTATATAATGCACCTATATCAAGTCCGAATCCTTTGTTCCCGGTACTGAGGACATTTTTTACAATATCTTCCGGTGATTCAAACCGGCTTTCATCAAACACTATCCCGGAAGGCACGTCTTCTTCTTCATCCCATTCAATGGTCACCGGTCCACTGACATCCATAGTCATTTCTGAATCCCATGTCTGAGAATAATCAGCAGCTATCGCGGCATTGAACCTGTGGGTTGTCAGTCTCACATCCGCAATGCCGGTAAGGAGTTTTCCTTTCACTCCTATTCTGAATCTGTCGGTGATATTTTTCGAAAACCCAATGCCAAACTCATTATATAATTGTGCTCCAAGGTTTAATCCAGCCAGGTCGTAAGAATTTCCGGCCAGCACTTCTTCTTCATAAAAAGCCAGGCGGAACAGATCTCCTGGAAAAAGAAAATTACCTTCCTCCCGGATATTGTAGTCAATAAAAACATACATGTCCTTACCTGCTGAGAATCCCAATCCAAAAACCTGGACAGAGGCTTCCTCCCTTAAAAAATTATTATCCCCTCTTTCTGACAGAAAACGTGCAGCATCAAAGCCTTCACTTATGAGAGCAATGGAATCAGCAGACTGCCCTTCAAAAAACATATCTTTGAAATTCAGAATATTATTGTTCATATTCATATTAATACCCGATATGACAGGAAGACCTATATATACTTTATTTGTTGGCCGCAGAGCAGGATTCAAAAAATGATTCTGGGGCAGATTCATGTAATACATTACCTGGCTGTTCTGGGATAATGCTTCGGTACAAATACCTGATATCAACAGTAAAGTCAGTAATAATTTCATTTTAACATTCATATTCTATCTATTTGATCCTGGTATTCAGCTTATAATTGTAAAGGAACCTGTCTGTGCCTCCTACTATAAGATTCCAGTCATTCGAGCCGGTGAGCCTTCCTATGGAAAACATTGAAGCGCCCCGCAAGGGGAAGCCGCTCATTGTGTTACCTTCACTGTCAACCAGGAATATCTGTTTATTCTGTATGTCAAATACTCCTATCTTCCTGTCCGATGAACTGAAAATAAAATTTATCGGTCCACCGAGCTCATCCGAGCCGAATTTTCTGTTGAACAATTCGGATCCGTTATTGTCGTAAAGATACAATATGCCATTATCAATAAAAATATATTCACCAAAACCATCCCCGTCTACATCAAAAAAATCAAACGAATGGTCAATTGAAAATTCCCGTTTCTTTGATTTTTTCACACTACCGTCGAAATATATATGCTGAATAGTTCCGTCAGGACCTGAACATATAACACAGGGATTGGACCCTGGATCAAGTCTGATCGATGATCCCCTCGCTTTTGTTACGTGCTCTTTTAATGTGAGCCTTGTTTTACCTGTACGGTCAGTGAAATACAAAGAGGTTTCATCTGCTGTAATCAGATAATCCTTCCCGGAGATCCTGAACCAGCATATTTCTGAACTGACAACACTGTTTGTACTGAATGTTCTCCATCCCTTTACTATACTGCCTGATTTATCATAGGCATAAACCATCTTATCCTCACCGGCTATCAGGAGCCTGTAATTCTGATTATTATCATAGTCAAACAAGGCAAGGGGATTAGTAGCCGGCGACCTGAGGCGTACAGGATATCTCTCAACGTAATTGCCATTACGGTCAAGAAGATGGAGATGATTCTTTCCTGAGAATAATAACTGATACTTATTGTTACGAAAATAATCTATCATATAAACTGCACTCTGTATCTTCTCTCTCAATGGAACTTTCCATAAAATCCTCCCTGCAGCATTTATAAGGTAAGCATTGTTTTTCAGGTCCTGAATAAAAACCTCCTTTTCTCCCGTAATATGATTTGTAAAGAAAAAGGGTTTTATCCCGGCGATGGTATCAAGCAGAGTCTCCCAGTCAGTTATCGATTCTTTCCGCGGCTCTTCTTTATACAAGACGGAAAGACTGTTATAAATCATATTATTACTCGGCGTAAGTTGATACCCTGTAGCCTGGATTTTACTAAGCGATTCCTCATTCGATTCCATGAAACTGATTATATCATCACTGAGATATTTCTTCAGATAATCTGTTATAAGAAAAGGAACACAATAGAAGTAATAAGCTGACACGCTGGGCAGTGTACTCTCAAATTCTTTATAGATAAGATCATTTGCCAGAGTTTTTTTCAGCATATTATCATAAAGGACACTGAAAATAGTATTATCAGAACTGCCTGTAATAAGATAATTGCTGTAAAAAGCAAAATAAGAATCATCAAAATTTCTTGAGAATCCGGGAATAATGGCATCAGCAAAGCCCCTGAAAGTTGTTTTATATACAGGGATATTTATCTGATTATCCGGATGGAAATAAGTGATAGCTGTACCCTTTTCCTGCTGTGAAAAATGATCCAGAAAAATCTTTTCGGCAAATACCCTGTCTGTCAGTTCATATATTATCAGTGTATTTTCATCCGCACTACTTCCTTTTATGTTGATATATGCCCTTGTAACTTCATTTCCTGTATATTCCGACAGTGAAGAAGCCAGTTCTGCCACAGCGGGAGAAACATTATCCGCTTTTTCATCACCTGACCTGAATGACGGAACAAGTGACTCAAACAATGCTGTAGCTGATGGTAATATTTTATAAGTATCAAAAGCTGTAGCATTTCCTGTCTTGTATTTATAAAGTATCCTTGATGTATCTGTACACTCTGTATAGCCGTTAACAACAACCCCGTTATCCTTAATATATATATCCCCAACAGCATATTCAGTTAGTTTTTCTATTCCTCTTGCCGAAACATAGTCGTCTCTGAAGACAGAATTAATAACTGGTTTAAGATTATCAAAAACCAGAAATATCTTATCCTCATTTTTCCCTGAAGCTGCAAAAATTCTCGAAAATCCGGGCCTGTCGCGTATGTCATCAGACCCAATAGAAGTCCTGGCTATCGTTGTTTTCATCAGGTCCACAGAATGAGTACAAATGAGCAAACCCGATTTAAGAGCAAGATATACTGTATCTTCTCTGTTATCCGTGTTATAAGGAAGTTCCAGAACTTTCGTCCCAAATATTTTATTATCCTGTATCGTATTTATCCCTGATGATATAAGGATCTCTTTAAGATGGCGTATTTTTGTGCCGGCTATAACTGCGAGTGAAAGTAGGGCTTCAGTATTACCTTTTTCTGAAAAAGAGAAGGAAATAATTGCCGAGCTGCCACTTTGAATCTTATGATACTCGGTCGTATTGACCTGCCCGGCCAGAAACCTTATTTTTGTATTCAGTCTGTCAAGATCTTTTACATTTCCCACCTCTGCCATTATACCCTTATCTGAAGTGACTGAATTAAGAAAACTCTGAAGATCTATTGTTTCAATGATGAGAAAAGCATCTGAAGGAACTGCTTTATAGGGATCGGTCAATATTGTTTTTCTTCCCTGATGAAGAAAATAAACCATAATTGCAAGCCCTGAAACCAGCAGTACAACTATAAATATGGCAAATCGTTTACCCACTATGTCTTACTGTTTGGTTCAACTTCAAAAGTAACAATAAATTTTAATGAACCGGCATTCCCAACCAGCCAGTGTCCCGGTCTTGGCGATACATTACTATCCTGCTGTCTTGCTGCTTGTTACGAGATTTGTTTTTTGGCACGTTATTTGTTTTTATGATAGTACACAGGCAATCTCAAATATATACTTGATCCCTCAAGTCCAGCCAGGCCAAAAGCCTGGCTTTATTTTTCAGAAAGACCGGTAGCCTATTATTTCTCTTACTTCTCTGATTGTTTTTGAGGCACTCTCCCTTGCTTTTTCCGCTCCCCTTGCAACAACTTTTGACAGGTACTGATTATCGGAGAGTATCTCCAGAATTCTTTCTCGTATGGGACTTGTTACTTTTATTATGTCTTCGGCCAGTTGTTTCTTCAAATCTCCATAACGTATTTCGCAGGAAGCATACTTTTCAGTAAAATATTTTACGGTAGAAGGATCGGATACAATTTTCATCAGAGTGAAAAGATTTTTAACCGGCTCTGAAGGTTTTTCTCCGGGTGTTTTGGGGCCGCTATCAGTGACAGCACGCATCACTTTCTTCCGTATTTCCTCAGGGCTGTCGAAAAGATAAATGCCATTCCCTTCACTTTTGCCCATTTTACCAGTACCATCAAGTCCGGGCACCTTAACCAGTTTCTTCCCGAAATTATAAGCATCAGGTTCCGGGAAATAATCAACTCCATACATAGTGTTGAAACGTCTTGCAAACCGTCTGGTCATCTCCAGATGCTGTTCCTGATCCTTTCCTACAGGTACTTTGCTTGCCTTATGTATGATTATATCGGCAGCCATTAGAACAGGATAGGTCAGAAGACCCGCATTAATATTATCGGGGTGCCTGCGTATCTTCTCTTTAAAGGATGTCGTCCGCTGAAGCTCACCAACATAGGCATTCATATTAAGAAGAAGATATAATTCTATCACCTCCGGCACATCACTCTGTATAAAAACAGTTGCTATCTCAGGATCAATACCACAGGCCAGATATTCTGCCAGTACCTGCTTAATATTTCCATGCAGGTCATCCGGTTTTGGGTGAGTAGTAAGAGCATGATAATCTGCAATAAAAAAGAAACATCTGTTCTCTTTCTGCATTTTTAAAAAATTACTGAGTGCCCCGAAATAATTCCCCAGATGCAAATTACCTGTCGATCTTATACCACTTACTACTGTTTCCATTTTGTACTCCTAAATTTTCATACGTTTATTTATTTGAGCGTATGGGATTTACATGATAAATAATCATACTTTTTTGTGAGTTTCTGCTCATGTAAATTTCATACAAAACTAATTGTTTTTTCTGCCTGTGCAATCATCATACTCCTAAAGCTTAGTCTTTATGATGTATAATGTACAGTTACAATCCGGCCACAGAGAGAGGGACAAAGAATGTACAGTTGATTTCACGGGAAGAGCTTACTGCCAAATTATTTGTACCTTTGTGGCATTAAAAACAGATATGGTGGAATCGACAAGACAAAAAAAAGTTTCCAGATTATTACAAAAGGAAATAGCCGATATCTTTTTACGGAAAGGAAAAGAATTTGCTCCCGGCAAATTGGTTTCAATTACCAAAGTGAGGATAAGTCCGGATCTTTCTTTCGCCAGAGTTTATCTGAGCATCTTTCCGTCAACAGATAATAATCATGTTCTTAAATCTGTACAGGATCACTCTTCAAAGATACGTTTCGATCTCGGGCAAAAAATAAGGTCACAGCTGAGGATCGTTCCCGAAATTGCCTTTTTTATCGACGATAGTCTTGACTATATTGATAATATCGATAAGCTGTTGAAAACCTGATCCTGATGCAATACGAACCAATTAAGAGATTACTTGGAAGGTTTTTTTCCGGTCCTGTGTGCATGAGGATCATCTACTATACTATCCTTGATATTATTTTATTGCGTACATGGCATGTTAAAAAAGCTCTGAAAAAAATATCCGGGCATCTTCCTGTCAACTCCTCTGTTCTCGATGCCGGATCAGGTCCGGGACAATACACCTGGTTCATGGGTCGTAAAAACAGACTCTGGACAATAACAGGTGTTGATACAGACAGTAGCATGACAGATGAGTGCCGGAAATTTTTTAGCAAGACTTCTTTATCAGGAAGAGTAAGATTTATCACATCCGGTCTTGAAACATTTACCGAACCGGATAGATTTGATCTTATTATCTCAATCGATGTGATGGAGCACATCCAGGAAGATGAAACTGTATTTCATAATTTTTTCAGATCTTTGAGATCAGGAGGTATCCTCCTCATCTCTACACCTTCAGACCTGGGAGGATCAGATGTTCACTCCGGTGACGATAAATCATTTATTTCAGAACATGTGCGAGACGGGTACAATATGAAGGAAATCAAAGACAAACTGTCATCAGCCGGATTCATTGACATAGAAGGGAAATATACCTACGGGAAACCTGGTAATATATCCTGGCACCTGACAATGAAATACCCTGTCACAATGCTTAACCGGTCATATCTGTTTTTTCTTGTATTACCATTTTATTACCTTATTTTTTTTCCAATTTCAATAATCCTTAACATTTTTGATCTCTGTCTCGGACATAAGACAGGGACAGGCTTACTGATTACTGCAAAAAAAGCATAATGAAACTCTCGCTGTACATAGCCAAAAGATATCTTTTCGCGAAGAAATCGCGTAATGCGATAAATGTTATTTCGGGAGTTTCTGTTACCGGTGTGGCTGTCGGGACCATGGCCCTGATAATTATACTTTCCGTTTTTAACGGACTGGAAGAAATGGTGAGATCTATTTTCAATACTTTTGATCCCGACCTTAAGATAACACCCGCAAAAGGAAAGACCTTCATTCCTGATCAGCAGATGCTTCAATTGTTGTCAAACGTAAATGGTGTTTCCTGTTATTCCCTTACTATTGAGGAAAATGCCCTGCTCAGATACGATGACCGGCAAACAATCGCAACCGTTAAGGGAGTTGACGATAATTATGCTCAGGTGACAGGTATTGACAGCTCAATGTGGGATGGGGATTTCATTCTTAAATCAGATAAGGGCAGGGATTATGCAATACCGGGAATAGGCATCGCCAATTATCTGGGGGTGGGATTAAATTTCATATACCCTATCAATATATATGTTCCCCGCCGATCGGCCTCAGCCACAATCAATCCCGACGATGCTTTTAACAGAAGTTTTATCTTTCCGTCAGGGATTTTCCAGGTGGAACAATCCTACGATTCAAAGTACATTTATGTGCCTGTCAACTTTGCAAGAGATCTGTTCGACAACAGAGACGGAGTAAGTACTATAGAAATAAAGTTATCCCCAAATGCTTCCGAAAAAACTGTACAAAGAGATGTGGAGAACATATTCGGCAATGACTTTGTTGTAAAAAACCGCTTTGAACAACAGGAAATATTCTACCGGGTCATGCGCTCTGAAAGACTGGCAATATTTCTAATACTTACTCTTATCATTATTATTGCTTCTTTTAATATTATCGGTTCACTCACTATGCTGATAATTGAAAAAGAACGTGACATAGAAATACTCAAAAGTCTTGGTGCAGACAGAGACCTTATACGCAGGATTTTTATCTTTGAAGGCTGGATGATTTCTATCATCGGAGCCCTTATCGGATTGACACTGGGGTTTTTTGTCTGCTGGCTTCAGCAGACATACGGCCTGGTCAAACTGAATAGCGACTCCCTGTTGCTGAATGCTTATCCTGTTGTAATGAAAATGAAAGATTTTATTATTGTCCCCCTGACTGTCCTTGCAATAGGCTACTGGGCCGCCTGGTATCCCGTCAGATATCTCACAAGGAAATACCTTGATAAAGATGAAAAACAAGTCTGAAAAAAATATAACATATTATCACAGGAAGATGATCATTGTTCTAATAATGAGCCTTCTGTTCCTCCCCTGCTGTTCAAGATCAGAAAAGAACAAAATCATTCCCGAAGATGACTTTTATGAAATACTCTACGAGGTGTCTCTGGCAAACGGACTTATGATAGTACCTGAGGTAAGAAACACCTTTTCAGGAAGAGATACTGCCCGACATTATTATGATATAGTTGAAAATTACGGTTATTCCGTAGAACAAATGGAAAATACCCTCCGGTATTATTTTACACGAAAACCCAAGAAATTGATCAGGCTTTACGATAAAGCCATAGGGAAGATGTCAGAAATGTCTTCCATTATACGTTACGACAATACGATCGTTCCTGACGGAAGGGAAGATCTGTGGAAAAATGAAACAACATATTATCTTCCTGATACTACAAGCAACAAAAAGCTATGCTTCGGTTATGAATTGCGGTCTCCGGGCCGGTATACACTTGAATTTTCAACAACTGTTTACCCCTGCGACCAGTCATTCAACCCGCATTTCAGTGCTTTTACCTGCCACGCCGACAGTGTTGGCAACGGAGTGAGAACTGTTCTTCCGGAATTTAAGTATATAAAAGATGGCCGGGAATATCAGTACAGAACATTTTTATTGGTAGAAAAGAATAAGCCCCTGTACTTAAGGGTTTTTCTCTATGATCACGATAATAATCCTGAAAACATGATCCCTCTTGCCACTATTAAGGGAATCTCTCTTTTTTATTCGCCCTGATACAATATGAGATCCTTTTCTGCTCAATATATCTTTACCAATACAGGCCTTCCCTTAAAAAGATCTCTGGTAAAAACAGGTGATGACGGGACAATAATAAGCGTTGAAGATACCTGTGGAGATCTTAAAGAAAAACAATCCGTTGAGTTCTTTAACGGTATAATTATCCCAGGTTTCGTTAACTGCCACTGCCATCTGGAACTTTCACATCTCAGGGGGCTTATTCCTGAAAAGACAGGGTTGCCCGACTTTATCTCCCAGATACGCTCCCGCCGTGAAACAAGACAGGAAGATATTGTTTCTTCAGCTTTAACTGCAGACAGTGAAATGTATCATGAGGGTATAAACCTGTGTGCCGATATCTGTAACACACCTGCTACATTCCCGGTGAAAAAAGAAAGCCCAATACAATACATCAATATGCTGGAAGTCTTCGGTATAGATCCTGACAAAGCCGGACACCGGATGCTGGAAGCTGCTGTACTGGCAGAAGAATCCGGAAAATACGGTCTTGAAGGTTATATAACACCTCATTCTCTTTATTCTGTCTCTCTTCCACTCCTTCAGCTGATTAAAAGACAAAGTGCACATAACAAGGTCAGTTCAATCCATTTTCTCGAAACAAAAGACGAAATACCTTTTCTCAGACATCACAAAGGACCACTAATTGATTCATACCGGAAAAGCGGGATCATGCCTCCTTATCTTAAGACAGTCGGAGACCATGTCTCCGGCATCCTGACCGAAACAACAAATTCCGGAAACCTGATCCTGGTCCATAATACCTGTGTCAACAAACATATTCTCCATTCTGTTAATAAAAGAGAAAATACATTCTGGTGCCTCTGTCCAGGTTCAAATATTTTTATAGATAATGCCATCCCTCCTGCCGGACTGCTTTGGCAAGAGGGCTGTGAAATCGTAACAGGAACCGACAGTCTTGCTTCAAACAGCAAGCTGAGTATCCTCTCAGAACTAAAAATATTACAGGAACATTTTCCGGATATTGGTCTGGAAAATCTTATTCGCTGGGGAACTATTAATGGGGCAAAAGCTCTTGGGAAAGAAAATCTTTTTGGTAAAATAGAACCCGGACTTAAACCCGGACTGCTTCTCCTGAAGGATGTCGATCTTGTCAATCTCAAACTCCTGCCGGAGACTACTGTAACCCGGTTGATCTGATTCTTCCTTCCTCACACTGCATACACATTATCCTGATTACAAAACAAAATCTGATAGTCCGTTCTGTATGACCTGACAGTCTTTTGTACATACTTATGAATATTAAATAATTAATATGTTAATTTTGCCTCAATAAAAAACTGTATGCCTACTTTCCTCTTCGATAAGATAATATTTGGCCCTGTAAAAAGCCGTCGGCTGGGTGTTTCACTTGGCATCAATCTGCTGCCTGCTACCTGCAAGATCTGTAATTTCAACTGTATATATTGTGAGTGTGGTCTTACAATGAATTCAACAGTCAAAGGTGAACCTTTACCTTCGCGTAAAGAGGTCTATGAGGCCCTCAGAGAGAGACTATCATCAATGAAAGAAAAAAACCAGAATATTGATGTAATTACCTACGCTGGCAATGGAGAACCCACTCTTCATCCCGAATTTACCGGGATAATTGATGACAGCATTGAACTGAGAAATAAATATTTCCCTGAAGCCTCAATAGCAGTATTATCCAATGCAACAACCATTCATAAACCCTCTGTAAGAAAAGCTCTTATGAAAGTTGACCAGAATATACTAAAGCTCGATTCAGCTTTCGATCCTACAGTTAAGATACACAACCAGCCTCATGGCGATTTTCATGTCGCCACCCTTATTGAAAACCTGAAAAAGTTTAAAGGGAACCTTATTGTACAAACAATGTTTGTCCGCGGCAGATTCAGGGGCAGGGTGGTCGATAATACAACACCTTCCGAAATTGAAGCCTGGCTGGAAGCACTGAAATCCATCAAGCCTTCTGAAGTAATGATATATACTATTTCGAGAGATACTCCGGAGACGGGGCAGCTGGAAAAAGTACCACTTGACGAACTCAATAAGATAGCTGACAGAGTAAGGGAAACAGGAATTAAGACTCAGGTTTCAGGCTGATTGTGAATAAAAAATACAACATCCTTATTTGCCCTCTCGAATGGGGATTGGGACATGCCGGACGTATAATCCCACTGGCGGTGAGACTCCGTGAATTGGGACATAATGTTTTTCTTGGCGCAGGCGAAAAACATCTCTCTTTCTTCAAGAAAGAAACAAAGGGTTTTTCTTTGATAAAATTCCCGGGATTCAATCCGAGATATTCCGGCTTCCTGCCACAATACCTGGTTATACTGGCAAAAGTGCCATCTCTTATCTTCCATGTTATCCGTGAACATTACAGGGTAAAAAAGATTATCCGGCAATACCATATCAATATACTTATCAGTGATAACCGTTTCGGATTATGGAACAATGAAATAGTAACGGTTTATCTTACACACATGCTTGTTATTCCGATGCCGAAGGCATTTCGTTTCATGGAAATTGCAGGCATGTTACTACACAGGGCAGTAATAAAGAAATATAATTACTGTTTCATTCCCGATCTTCCGGGCCATCTTAATATATCCGGCAGACTGTCACATACCGGAAAACTCCCGTCAAATGTAAGATTCATCGGTATCCTGTCACGATTTACCATACAGGGTATGGCTTCATGTGAAGAGCCAGGTCGTTTCAGCCATAACACCATAATTATTTCAGGACCTCCTCCTCAATCTGAGATTCTTCAGGAAAAGCTCTCAGAGATATTTATTGACAGACAACCTGTGACAATAATACTTGGAGGAAAACCCGGGGGACCTGCCAAGGAAGTCCGGAAAGGAAATATTATCTGGTTTAATCATTTACCGGCAGCTGCCATGAAAGAGATTATTACAGGAAGTGATCTGGTCATAACCAGGGCAGGCTACACCACTATCATGGAACTTATCAGTCTGGGATGCAGTGGCATACTGATCCCTACTCCGGGTCAGACAGAACAGGAATATCTTGCAGCCTTTTTGTCGGAAAAAGGATGGTTCACCAGTGTTTTGCAAAGAGATATTGACTCCTCTCGTTTTTCTGTAAAGACAGCTATTTCACAGAGGGATGAAATCATTTCACGGAGCTGTAAGCTATTTGAGGAATCCCTCACAGAACTGTTAGAGGATCACAAGCACAGCACCTGATACCAGCAGACCCAGGAAAAAGCCTGACCATACCTCTGCAGGAGAATGGGATTTAAGATACAACCTTGAAGTCATTACAATACCTGCCAGCAGTATAGCACCAATAAGGCAGCCAATAAGTGATACATGCATCTTCAGTGAGAGGACTACAATAAGAGATATAAGTCCTCCCATACCGGCAGAATGGATAGATATTTTCCACCGGAAATTCACTAAAGTTAAGGATACTGACACGATTAATGTGGCAAGAGTGAATGACTTGATAAAAAACGGTATACTGAATCTATGCAGAAGATATACAGTAAAAGCATACAATAAGGAAGTAATTATCAAAGGCAGAACTCTCTCCTTCCGTTCGCTTATAGCCCATGATGTGATGATATTTCTGTATCTCAGATATGGTATGAGAGAAAGAGGTATAATTACATTATCAATCAACACTATTAAAAAGAGAATCCGTTTGGCAGCCGGAGGGAGATAAGCAAGTATTGTCGGGGTAAAAAAGATAACAAGTAACCCATAAAGAGGCATCAGGATAGGGTGAAAAACGACAGATATTATTTTTGCAAGCATGGGTCCGTATGATTTTGAATTATTCCCGGTCATTATACTTCCTTTCTTAACCGTGCTACCGGTATATTCAATTGTTCACGATATTTGGCTACAGTACGCCGTGCTATCTGATATCCTTTATCCTGAAGTATGGCTGTTAGTTTTTCGTCTGTCAATGGTTTTCGCTTATCTTCATTATCCAGACAATCCTGTAATATCCTCTTTATCTCTCTTGTGGACACCTCTTCTCCGCTATCCGTCTGAAGTCCTTCTGAAAAGAAAAACTTAAGTGGCAGAATACCGAAATGTGTTTGTATATACTTACTGTTAGCAACTCTTGATACGGTGGAGATATCCAGACCTGTCATCTCTGCAACATCTTTGAGTATCATTGGTTTTAATTTAGTCTCATCTCCATCAATAAAATAATCGTACTGGTATTCCAGTATTGCATTCATGGTAAGCAGAAGGGTGTTCTGCCTTTGTTTAATAGCATCAATAAACCATTTTGCCGATTCGATCTTCTGTTTTACATACATGACCGTATCTTTCATCTCCTTATTGATTGACTTATTCCTGCTATAAGTCTTAAGCATCTGGTTATATGATGTACTAAGTCGTAATTCGGGAAGGTTGCGTGAATTTAGGTGAAGGTCAAAACCTTCTTCGGAATGTTCCAGAATAAAGTCGGGTATTATGGGTTGAGCAATCCTGCTGAAAGGATCATTGTAAATACCTCCCGGTTTAGGATTCAGCTTAAGTATTTCATCAACAGCTGCTTTAAGATCCTGCTCGCTGATATCCATCTTCGCAATGATCTTGTCATAATGTTTTTTGGAGAATTCTTCAAAATAATTATCAATGATCAGGTATGCCAGTTCCAATGGCTTAAATGAATGGTCTTTTTTCTTAAGCTGGAGTAACAGTGTCTCTCTGAGATCTCTTGCCCCTACTCCTGCCGGATCCAGATCCTGAATAACAGCAAGCACCTCTTCCAGCTCTGCTTCCGTTGCAGTGATATTCTGAAGAAAAGCAAGATCATCCACTATACTTGATAGTTCGCGCCTCAGATATCCATCCTCATCAATATTCCCTATGATGAATTCTCCCAGGATAATTTGTCTGTCGGTTATGGCTCTCAGATGGAATTGTGATTCAAGATGTTCATGAAAAGAAGATCCGGCAGAAAAAGGTATTTCGGCTTTTCTGTCATCATCCCGGCTGTAATTATTTGCCTGAAGACGGTAATCAGGAATATCATCATCTTCCATATAATCATCGAGAGTAAATTCGTCCTGATCCTTGTCATCATCCTCATATTCTTCTTCCTGTTCTTCCGGAGACACATTTTCTTCGTCATTACCCTCTTCAAGAGCCGGGTTGTCTTCCAGTTCTTTTTTTATTCTCTGTTCAATCTGCAAAGTAGGCACCTCCAGCAATTTGATCATTTGAATTTGCTGGGGTGAAAGCTTTTGTAATAATTTCTGTTGCAGTTTCTGCTTTAACATTTATTCTTTGCCGTTAAGAAATGAGGACAGACAATTTAAAATTCCGCATTTTTTGGTGTTCTTGGGAAAGGTATCACATCACGTATATTGGCCATACCGGTAATAAACACTATCATTCTTTCAAAGCCCAGACCGAATCCGCTATGAGGAGCGGTTCCGAATTTCCTTGTTTCAAGATACCACCAGAGATCTTTTTCCGGCAACCCCAGTTCGCGGATGCGGTTTAGCAATCTGGTATAATCCTCTTCGCGCTGTGATCCTCCGATGATCTCTCCTATACCCGGAAACAGAACATCCATAGCCCGTACAGTCTTCCCGTCATCATTCTGCTTCATATAAAAAGCCTTGATCGATTTCGGGTAATCGGTAAGGATGACCGGTTTTTCAAAATGTTCTTCAACCAGATACCTCTCATGTTCAGCCTGAAGATCTCTTCCCCATCCGACAGGATATTCCCATTTTCTACTTGCTTTTTCGAGTATCTCTACAGCTTCGGTATAAGTCAGCCTGATGAAATCATTTGAGATAACAAACTGTAAACGATCAAGAAGACCTTTATTTATCATATTATTGAGGAATTGAAGATCTTCACTGCAGTTTTCCAGAGCATACCGTATAAGGTATTTAAGAAAATCTTCTGCCAGGTCCATATTATCTGTCAGGTCATAAAAAGCCATCTCCGGTTCTATCATCCAGAATTCGGCCAGATGACGCGGGGTATTTGAATTCTCTGCGCGGAAAGTGGGACCAAAAGTATATATCTCACCAAGAGCAAGAGCTCCCAGCTCTCCTTCCAGCTGGCCTGATACAGTGAGATTCGTCTGTTTACCAAAAAAATCCTCAGAAAAATCCACTGATCCGTCCTTGTTTAAAGGAATATTTGTCAGATCAAGGGTAGTCACATGGAACATTTCACCTGCCCCTTCTGCATCACTACCTGTTATGACAGGGGTGTGAAGATAGTAAAAGCCTCTTTCATTGAAATATTTATGTATTGCAAAGGCCATGGCATGCCTAATCCTCAGAACAGCTCCGAAAGTATTGGTTCTGGGCCGAAGATGTGCAATCTCCCTCAGGAATTCCATTGAATGGCCCTTCTTCTGAAGAGGATAAGTTTCAGAATCACAGGTGCCATAAAGCTCAATTGAGAATGCCTGTATCTCCACATTCTGTCCCTTCCCTTCAGACTCAACCAGGATGCCCTGAACAGAAAGACAAGACCCTGTGGTGATGTTTTTAACCATCTCTGCATCAAACAAGGAAACATCAGCAACAACCTGGATATTATTGATCGTTGAACCATCATTGAGTGCAATGAAAATAATATTTTTACTCCCACGCTTTGTCCTTACCCAACCCTTGACAAGCACTTCTTTCCCCTTCTCTGTAGATGATAATAATTCCTTGATTTTGATCCGTTTCATTTCCTGTTAAATGTTTAACTTATTGCTGTGCCCCAAATATAAGAACAACATCTTTAAATGCTGTCTCAGATACCGGCAAACAACAAACGTAGCTTTGTTTATATCAGTTCTGCAAATTTTTCATGCAAAAATAATAAATTGTTGATCGCTTAAGAGAATATGCTTCTCTTTTATTCATATATGGCATTATTTTTGAGCAAATGAGTGCCTTTTTTATAATCTATTTCTAAAAAATACGTTTTCACTATCTTAACGGTTTGAAATTTATCAAAAACTAAATACATTTGGTATTATTTGTAAAGAGACCAGCTATGGAAGATAATCAGAAAATTATTGTAGTGCCGTGGGATTTCACTCCTGTTGCAGAAAATGCACTTGAACATGCAGTTAAGATCAGCCGTATGGTTGGAGACAGCATCAGTCTTCTCCATATAGTGGATCCGGGTATCAAAAAGAATGTTCTTGGTGAAAAAAAGATTCTGCTTCAGCATGTAGCCGATGAAAATGGAAGGAAATATAATATTAAGATTACTTCTCATATAGCCAAAGGAACTATTTTTACCTCCATAGCCGAATTTGTCAATGAGAAAGATGCAAGCCTGGTCGTTATGGGAACTCATGGTATAAAAGGCATGCAAAAACTTACCGGCAGCTGGGCTCTTAAAGTATTGGTCAGGTCAAAAGTTCCTTTCATCGTTGTTCAGGATCCTCCACCGGATCATGGAAGATATCATAATATAGTGTTCCCGGTTGATTTCAGAAGAGAAAATAAGGAGAAGACTAAAATGGCTATATACATGGGGAAATATTTCGACTCCAAAGTCCATATACTTGTTGCTTCTACTTCTGATAAAAGCCTAAGCAAAAGAACAAAGATCAACCTGTCTTTCTCGATAAAATATCTTATCCAGAATAATATCGAATATGAGGTCCATGAGGTTCCAAAAGGGAATTTTGCTCAGCAGACAATCGATTTTGCTCAGAAAATGAATGCCGATCTCATTCTTATTGTTACGACAAAGAACATCAGTTTTGCCGATTACATGCTTGGTGCATCGGAACAATATATCATTGCCAACAGTTCAAAGATACCTGTCTGCTGTGTTAACCCGAGAGCTTCCTTTACCAAGAGCAGTCAGTTCATGGGAGGCTGGGGGGATTAACTCCGGAGTCTTCTCTCCGGCAACCCGGGAAAAGACAAGTGCATGATACTGCTACAAGCAGACAGAACAGAAAGGTAGTCAGTCTTGCAGGGATCCCCTTACTGATAAAAGAAGTGGATAAAACAGTTATTTTATCTGCTTCGGTATCTGCTCCTGTATTATCCCTTAGGGCAAGCTCAAATTTCGCACTGCTTACAAATTTTTTCCCTTCCAGAGACAAAAGATGTGCTTTCTCTTCCTGATTTATAATCTCATTTCTCACAAGAAAATCAAGCTGTGACTCTGTTACCCTGTAATGTTGTTCATAGCCTCCGCTTATCCAGATAATAGTAAATAGTATACCCGATATTACGGTAACAAGAGCTGCTCTTCCATTATACTTCTTCCAGAAGAGTGTAAGGAGGATGACTACGGAAAAAGTACAACCTATACCGGCCCATACATAACTCACAATGGTAAATATCAGTTTTGAAGGTGTCAGATAAGACAAGCCCAGAGCAACAACAGCCAGCACAGCTGTGGTGATACGATGCTTTTTCAGGGAATTGTTTTTCTTTCTGTCCCACTCTGAGGAATTTTTCCTGCTTCTCAACACACTGTCGGATAACTCAGTTGCAGAAAGGATCAACAATGAGTCTGCTGTCGAGATCATGGCGGCAATAGCTCCGGTAATAAGGACAGCTGCCAGGGCGGGATGGAAGAGTGTTAAAATCACGTCAGGCATAACATATTCAGGATCACTAAGGCCTGTGGGACCAAATATTGCAAGGCCTATCCAACCTATCATCAATGCTCCCGTATAGGCTATTATTGTCCAAATAATACCAATATTACGGGCTTTGACAGCATTTTTCACATCTTTTATCGCCATAAATCTGATACTTAACTGTGGCTGTCCCCCCAGATAACCAAAAAACCAGCTAAAGCCCCCCACAATCACCAGCCCCGCCACAAATCCTCCGGCCATCCCTGTAAGTGACGAATAAGAATCGCCCGACATTGCCAGCGCCTCTGATATATTTGATGCATATACCCCGGGATTGTTTCTGAGATATATAATTCCAGCTATGGGACCGATGATAAGAGTGATTATCATAACAACAGCCTGGACAACATCAGTGTAAACCACACTCCTGAATCCTCCATAAACAGTATACGGAATTATGATTGCCGCAGTCAGAATAACACCTATACCAGGGTCAATGCCAAATAAAGTATGGAGGGTCTTGCCTCCTCCCAGAAACTGGGCGCCAACATAAAAGAAGAAAAAGAAAACAATAGCCAAGCCTGATACAATTTTCAGCTTCCTTCCTGTATCTCCATGCTTTGCTTCAAGATATTGTGTAAAGGTTGAGACTTCATATTTCTCTGCTTCATCCCTCAGTCTCCGTGCGATAAGTATCCATGCAAAGATTATTCCGGTAACACATCCGGCAGCAGTCCATATCTCGGTTAATCCTGTAGCATAAGCTGCTCCCGGAAGACCCAGCAATGCCCATGATGACTCGCCCGTCGCTCTCTCCGATAATGCAGCTACCCACCCCGGTAACCTGCGGCCCGCTATTGCATACTCATCCCCCGTCTTTACCCTCCTTCCCTGAAAAAGCCCCCAGGCAACCAACAAACCAATATAAATAATCATCACCGTCAGAATCATTACCTGGTTTTCCATATACAAAGGTTTTTTTTAATGCTTACCAAAATTATAAATGCCCCTGAAAATGACCAAATCTTTTTAATAGTTACTCCTTAACTTAATAAATGCTATTTTAGCATTTGAAATATTACAACATCTGCCTTAAATGTCAATAGTAGTAAATGGAGTAACAAAACTGTACGGACTTCAGAAAGCTCTCGACAACGTGTCTTTCAGGATAAACACCGGTGAAATAGTAGCATTTCTGGGCCCTAACGGAGCAGGTAAATCAACCATGATGAAAATAATTACAGGTTATATCCCTGCTTCTTCCGGTTCTGTTTTAGTTAACGATATAAAGACATCATCGGATAATACCGAAATCAGGAAAAAAATAGGCTATCTACCGGAAAATAACCCTCTCTACCCCGAGATGTATATCAGAGAATATCTGGGTTTTGTGGCTTCTCTTTATAAAATGAGATCTTCAGTTAAAAAAAGGATCAACGATATAATAGAAATAACCGGACTAAGCATCGAACAAAACAAAAAGATAGGATCCCTTTCAAAGGGTTACAGACAAAGAGTAGGCCTCGCCCAGGCTTTAATACACGATCCGGATGTTCTTATCCTCGATGAGGCTACAACAGGACTTGATCCTAATCAGGTGGTTGAGATAAGAAACCTGATAAGAGAAGCAGGGAAAGAAAAAACCGTTATGCTTTCAACACATATTATGCAGGAAGCAGAAGCTATATGCGACAGAATAATAATAATCGATAAAGGGATTATTATTGCCGATGACGAGAAAAAGAAAATCTATTCCAGACAGTTTTCACATAAACAGATCATAAGGGTGGAATTTGACAGAGAAACAATCACTGGTGATCTGTTAAAAATACCTGCTGTTACTGAAGCCCGCATGGTAAAAGATAATATATGGCTCATTGAGGCAGAAGGCGAAGAAGATATAAGGCCGGCAATCTTTAATTATGCCGTAAAAAATAATCTTACTGTCTTGTCTCTTCTTAAGGAAGAGAAGACTCTTGAAGAGGTTTTCAGACATTTAACAAAAGGTTAATCTTTCGTTTCTGCTTTTTTTTTATTTCCTTTGTTCCTGTATCATCTGGTGGAAAGATTTGTGCTGATTGCAACCACAGGAAAAAAATGCTAAAACGCTACTTCCTCTTTTCTTTTCAACCAGTTTTCTCATCAGGTGTTTAAGTGATATAATTAACTTATAATACTTCAGGTATTTATATAAATATTTTAAATATTTCAAACTTACCAATATGGCATATTTATTTACTTCCGAATCAGTCTCTGAAGGTCACCCTGACAAAGTTGCCGATCAGATATCTGATGCTTTGCTGGACGAATTTCTCAGATGGGACCCCGATTCAAAAGTTGCATGTGAAACATTTGTAACCACAGGCCTTGTGGTCTGTGGTGGGGAAGTACAAACAACAGGATGGGTTGACGTACAGGATACTGCACGGCAGGTCCTTCGTGATATAGGATACACCAAAGCGGAATACCGTTTCGATTCTGAATCCTGTGGCGTTATATCCACTATCCATGAACAATCACCTGACATCCGCCAGGGTGTTGTACGGGAAAAACCTGAAGAGCAGGGAGCAGGAGATCAGGGGATGATGTTTGGATATGCTTGTCGCGAGATGGATAACTTAATGCCCCTGAGCAGTGAGCTGTCACATCTCTTTCTCAGACAGCTGGCTGCCATACGGCATGACAAAAGAGTCATGAAATATCTCAGGCCTGATGCAAAATCTCAGGTAACTGTTGAATACGACGATAATGATAATCCTGTCAGGATAGACACTATTGTCATCAGCACACAGCATGATGAGTTTATTCTCCCGGAAAAAGACACTCCGGCTTCCCGGAAAACTGCTGATAAAGCTATGCACGACAGGATATATGAAGACATCCGTAACATTGTCATTCCCAGAGTAAAAAAATCCCTCTCCCCCTCTGTCCGTAAACTCTTCTCCGACAACACCCATTTACTTGTCAATCCTACAGGTAAATTTGTTATAGGAGGGCCTCATGGCGATACAGGCCTGACAGGACGCAAGATCATTGTTGACACTTACGGAGGCCATGGAGCTCACGGAGGAGGTGCATTTTCAGGTAAAGACTCGTCGAAAGTAGACAGATCAGCTGCCTATGCTGCCCGCCATATGGCCAAGAACCTTGTTGCAGCAGGAGTATGTGATAAGGCTCTCATACAGGTTGCTTATGCTATAGGTGTAGCTCAGCCTGTAGGCCTCTACCTTAACACCTATAGCACAGCCCATGTCACCGACAGTAAGGGGAATAAACTTACTGACGAACAGATAATCCAAAAAGCAGGTGAACTGTTTGATCTGCGACCTTATTCAATTGTTGAACGGTTCGGCCTGAAAAATCCTGTTTTCCTGAAGACAGCCTCATACGGTCACTTCGGCAGGGAATGTACAGTTGAAGAAGTGGAAGTTTATTACGAGGTTCCCGGCAGTAAACCCAGACCTGTCAATAATAACGGCAAACAAGCCTGGAAGAAAAAGGTTGAGTTCTTTGCCTGGGAAAAAACCGATTATGTTGACAGGATCAAAAAGGCTTTTAAAATGAAGCCCTGACTATCCTTGCAATATTATCCGACCTGCCAAGAGTATAATAATGTATTCCCGGAACACCTTCTTTTATCAGCTCTTTTGACTGCATAATAGCCCATTCTATACCTACCTCCCTGGCTTCTTCGTCGTTAGTGCATTTCTTTACCGCATTGACAAGATCATTGGGAACATCTATATGGAAAGTCTGTGGAAGCATCCTGATATCATTCAGGGCAGAAACAGGTTTAATGCCTGCAATAACCGGTACATCAATACCCGCTTTACGACATTCATCCCTGAACCTCAAGAATTTCTTATTATCAAAAAACATCTGGGTAACAATATAGCTGGCTCCTGCCTCCACTTTCAGCTTAAGATTTTCAAGATCAACCTGCCTGTTCGGAGCTTCAAAATGCTTCTCAGGATAGCCCGCTACACCAATACAAAATGATGTGGAAAATTTATCTTTCAACGATTCCTCCAGATATCTTCCCCTGTTCATATTGACTATCTGACCGACAAGGTCACTGGTATGTCTGTGCCCGTTCTTCTCAGGGATAAATATCCGGCTGCCCTTTTGCATGTCACCACGCAGAGCAAGCACATCATCAATACCCAGAAAATTCATCTCTATGAGGACATTCTCTGTTTCTTCCTTAGTGAATCCTCCACAAAGTACATGTGGTACAACAGTGATATTATATTTATACTTAACTGCTGCTGCAAGAGCTATAGTACCGGGCCTTTTCCTTACTATATTCTTCTCCACCAGACCGTCAGGCCTTTCCGTATATACTATTTCATTTCTGTGTGATGTGAAATTAATATAAGCTGGTTCGAACTCAATCAGTCTGTCAATTGCAGAATAAACCCTGTCAATACTGTGCCCTTTTAAAGGGGGCAAAAGTTCAAAAGTAAAAAGTGGTTTTTTTGCGTTCTTAATCTTTTCTATTACACTCATAATATGTTATTTCAAATTCGGGGCCAGCCATTTCCCGGCCTCTTCTGTTGTTATTCCCTTTCTTTTTGCATAGTCCTGAAGTTGATCATTACCTATCTTTCCCACATTGAAGTAAGCCGACTGCGGATGTGAAAAAATATATCCGCATACCGATGAAACAGGTGTCATTGCATACGATTCAGTCAAACCAACACCAACCCGCTTCTCTGCTTCAAGCAGATCAAAGATTATCTTTTTCTCCGTATGATCGGGACAAGCCGGGTATCCCGGAGCCGGACGTATCCCGGTATATTTAACTTTAAACAGTTCATCAGCAGCCAGATCTTCTCCGGGAGCATAAGCCCAGTAAGACTTACGTATTTTAAGGTGAAGAAACTCCGTAGCAGCCTCTGCCAGCCTGTCAGCTATAAGCTTTATCATCAGTGAACCGTAATCATCATCCCTGTAGCTCTCCAAAGCTTTGTCATCAGGGATTGCCGTTACAACAAAAGCCCCTATATAGTCAACCAGACCAGATCCCTCAGGAGCAATGAAATCTGCGAGCGACAAATTAGGACCACCTCTCTCTTTCTGTTCCTGGTTTCTGAGGAATCTGAAAACAGCCTTAGTATCTCCACTGTCTGACAGTACCTTCACATCATCTCCGACAGACACTGCAGGGAAAAGACCAGAGACAGCCTTTATGGTGATAAACCCTTCATTAATAATTTTTTCGAGACACACCTGTGCATCATCATACAGTTTCCTGGCTTCCTCTCCCTTGGCAGGATCATTAAAGATTTCCGGGAAACGTCCGGTGATCTTCCAGGCATAAAAGAAATAAGTCCAGTCGATATAATCAAGCACTTTTTCAACACTTAACTCTTCACTTATCAGTCCGGGTTTTTCCGGATGGCGGATAGTTAATTTCTCCCACTCAGTGACAAGACGGTTATCTCGTGCTTCTTCAATACTCAGGAGTTTAATGTTTGTTCTTCGTGTCTGGTGATCCTGGTACAACTTATTGTACTTATTTCTCAACGACACTGTATAACCAGCATTATCATTTTTCATTAGCGAAGAGAGGACACCAGCAACCTTTGAAGCATCTCTCACATGGATCACAGGCTTTGAATATTCCGGAGCAATTTTGACTGCAGCATGTACTTCCGAGGTAGTAGCTCCCCCAATAAGAAGAGGTATATCCAGCTTTCTCCGTTCCATCTCAGATGCCACATGCACCATCTCTTCAAGCGAAGGGGTGATAAGTCCGCTCAGACCAATAAAATCAACATTTTCTCTGACAGCAGTGTCTATGATCTTTTCCGAAGGGACCATCACACCAAGATCAATGACCTCATAATTACTGCAACCCAACACTACAGCTACAATGTTCTTTCCTATATCATGCACATCACCCCTGACAGTGGCCAGAAGGATCTTACCTGCTGTCTTTATCTCAGTATCTTTGCTTTCCTCTTCAATATAAGGAGCCAGTTTTGTAACAGCCTTTTTCATCACCCTTGCACTCTTTACAACCTGCGGCAGGAACATCTTCCCGGATCCGAATAACTCTCCCACCTCATTCATACCTCCCATCAAAGGACCTTCAATTATATCCAGTGACCTTGAGAAAAGAGAACGGGCTTCCTCAATATCCTGCTCAATATGTTCATCCAGGCCCTTAATAAGCGATTGCCTTATACGTTCAGTGACAGGCACCGAACGCCATTCATCATTTTTCTGTTCTCTCTTCTCCCCGGTCTTAAGCCTTTCTGCATATTTTATCAGGGCCTCAGTGGCATTTTTGCTCTTATTAAGCACAACATCCTCGGTAAAGCGTAACAGTTCTTTATCTATTTCACTATATACCTGCAACATGCCGGGGTTTACAATGGCCATATCAAGACCAGCCTTTATAGCATGATACAGAAAGACGGAATGCATAGCTTCCCGTACCTGGTTTAATCCCCTGAAAGAGAAAGAAAGATTACTTATTCCTCCACTCACCTTTGCATGTGGAAGATTATTCTTTATCCATTCTGTAGCTTTAATAAAATCAACTGCATAGTTATTGTGTTCTTCAATACCTGTAGCTATAGCCAGTACATTAGGATCAAAGATCAGGTCTTCCGGACTGAAGCCAAGTTTATCGACAAGGAGATGCCAGGCTCTTTTTGCCACTTCTTTTTTCCTTTCAAAAGTGTCGGCCTGTCCTCTTTCATCAAAAAGCATTATTACAACTGCAGCACCGTATTTTCTTATTTTAAGTGCACGATCGAGAAAAACCTGTTCTCCCTCTTTAAGACTGATGGAATTAACAACCGATTTGCCCTGAATGCATTTAAGAGCCGACTCGATAACATCCCATTTGGATGAATCGATCATCAGAGGAAGCTTTGCTATATCAGGTTCAGCCATGATGAGGTTGACAAATCTCACCATTGCCTTTTCTGAATCTATCATTGCCTCATCCATACATATATCTATTATCTGGGCACCGCCTTCCACCTGATTACGTGCAACAGACAAGGCTTCGTCATATTTCTCTTCTCTTATCAGTCTTGCAAATTTTAATGATCCTGATACATTAGTCCTTTCCCCTATATTCACGAAATTTGTCTCAGGGGTTATAACCAGTGGTTCCAGTCCGCTCAGTCTGGTATATTTTTCAGGCCTGGATGGTACTCTTGGGCTGTATCGCCGCGCTGCTTCAGCAATTTTTTTGATGTGCCCGGGAGTTGTCCCGCAACAGCCTCCGATAATATTTACCCATCCTGCCTGCATAAATTCTTCAGTCACAGAAGCCATATATTCAGCTGTCTGATCATATTCTCCGAACTGGTTAGGTAATCCGGCATTAGGATGAACAGAGACGAAAAATCTGCTCTTTGCCGATAACTCTTCCACGAAAGGCCTTAACTGATCTGCTCCAAGAGAACAATTCAATCCAAGACTGAAAAGAGGGAAATGAGAAACAGATATCATGAATGCTTCCAGAGTCTGGCCGGTAAGAGTCCTGCCACTTGTATCAGTTACAGTCACTGACACCATTACAGGAAGCCTTTTCCCTCTTTCCTCAAATATATTATCTATTGCAAAAAGGGCTGCTTTACAGTTAAGGACATCAAAAACTGTTTCTATCAGGAGGATGTCGGCACCTCCGTCAATAAGGCCGGCAACCTGTTCAGAGTAAGCAAGAACAAGATCATCAAAAGTGACAGAACGGGCACCCGGATCGTTCACATCCGAAGACATTGATGCAGTACGGTTTGTGGGACCTATAGAACCAGCAACAACATGTCTCTCCTTTGCCTCCTTATCCTCAAATAGGGAAACAGCCTCTTTAGCCAGCTGCGCAGAACGTTTATTCATCTGATAAACATGTTCCTGCATACCATAATCGGCCTGAGAGATACTGTTAGCCGTAAAAGTGTTGGTAGTTATAATATCAGCTCCGGCTTCAAGATATGCGGTATGTATCTCTCTTATAATATCGGGACTGGTCAACGACAATAAGTCGTTGTTACCTCTCAGGGGCATAGGATGATCCCGGAATAAGTCACCCCGGAAAGCGGTTTCATCAGGATTATATTTCTGTATCATGGTCCCCATTGCTCCATCGAGAACCAGTATCCTGTCCAGTATTATTCTCTCCAGTTCTTTTTTCATCAGTTTATTCCTTTAAGTCTGGTATTAACGATAAAAACATCCGGGTCTTTCAATTTATCACCCAGTTGAAAAAGGCTGGCAAGATTAATAATTCCTATCAAATATTTATAGGAATTACTGCTAAAATATTCAGAAATCTCTTCAAAGGTAAAATATGACATTGGTATCCTTCTTTTCTTCGAAGGATCTTTGACACATATCCGTGCAATATCTGCACTGAAACCCTTGCTGCTTTTCAGCATATCATGCTGACCCTGACCCACACAGTCATATCCGGACAGACCTATATGTAATTTTTCCTTTGTCATGTCTTACATGTTATTAAATAACCTTACTGAAGGCCTGTTTAAAATCATTAATTATATCATCAATATGTTCAAGGCCTACTGACACGCGGAAAAGACCAGGCTCCACACCTGCTGCCAGTTGCTCTTCATCAGTAAGCTGGGCATGGGTGGTACTGGATGGCTGAATGATAAGCGTTTTGGCATCTCCTATATTTGCCAGATGACTTACAAGTTGAAAATGTTCTACCAGACGGACAGCTTTTGATCTGTCGGTCTTCAAAACAAAACTCAACACCCCTCCTGGTCCGGCGGGAAGATATTTTTTTGCCATTTCATAGGAAGGATTACCAGTCAAACCCGGATAATTAACTTTCTCAACGCAGTCCTGTTTCTGTAACCATGTGGCTAGAGCCATGGTATTGGTTACATGTCTTTCCATCCTGAGCGACAATGTCTCCAGTCCCTGAAGAAGGAGAAACGAATTGAAAGGGCTGATAGAAGGGCCCAGATCTCTAAGCCCTTCAACACGGGCTTTGACAATAAAAGCAATATTCCCGTCTGGTGATTGTTCTGAAAACTGCTTCCCGAAAACCAGTCCGTGATAACCTTCTGAAGGTTCGGTAAAAACATCAAAATTACCATTATTCCAGTTAAAATTACCGGCATCAACAATAACGCCTCCTATACTGGTACCATGACCTCCTATCCATTTAGTGGCCGATTCAACAATAATATTTGCACCATAATCTATCGGACGGCATAGATAACCACAAGCTCCGAATGTGTTATCAACTATAAGAGGTATCCCGTATTTCCCGGCCAGTTTGGCAAAAGCCTCAAAATCAGGAATATTAAAGCCAGGGTTACCTACCGTTTCGACATATATGGCCTTTGTCTTCTTGTCTATTAATGCTTCAAACGAAGCCGGTTCAAGATCTTTGGCAAAACGGGCTTCTATGCCAAAACCTGCAAAAGTGACCTTAAACTGATTATATGTTCCTCCATATAGAAAAGGGGAGGTCACAAGGTTTTCTCCTTTACGTACTATGGTAGTGAGAGTTATGAACTGAGCGGCATGGCCTGAGGCTACAGCCAGAGCGGCTTTACCGCCCTCCAGAGCAGCTACTCTTTTCTCAAAAATATCAGTAGTGGGATTTTGAATCCTTGTGTAAATATTTCCCTGTTCAGAAAGATTGAAAAGGCCGGCAGCATGTCTGGCATCTCTGAATACATATGATGTGGTCTGATAAACAGGCACGGCTCTTGAATATGTTTCACTGTCGGGCCGATGCCCTGCATGTATCTGTAATGTTTCGAATTTCATCTTTTCGTGTATTTTAATGTATAATAATGTTTATAATAAATGCTTACAGAACTTACCGTTCTGTCAATACATTACATCATCCTGCTGAAAATTTTAATTGTTTTTACAAATCAGGATCTACCTGCACATGCACATAGGCATTATCAGGCTTATTCTTTTTGTTCGCATCTGATGAAATAACTTCATGCTTGCTGTGTTAATTTTTATCATCTCCCGTTTTCCCGGGATTAGGTTTTGGCACCTTTTCCTGCCCTGTGTAATAAATACTGACAAGTTGGTTGCCAGGGTTTCTCTGAGCCTAGTCTCTCCGCCCTTCTTAATAAAAATCAAAGACCCTTTAATGGAAGGAATATTTGATTTGTGAGGCCAAAGATATGAAGCTTTTTAAGAAAACAAAAATAATTAATTTACTTTTGTCTCATCAAACAAACCGGTATGCAAAACACTCTTTACATCTACAACAGTCTAACCCGTAAAAAAGAATTATTTGTACCGCTTCATCCCCCTTTTGCAGGGCTTTATGTTTGCGGACCTACTGTTTACAGCGATACTCATCTCGGACACGCACGTCCAGCCATAACCTTCGACCTGCTGTTTCGCTATCTCACTCATCTTGGATACAAGGTCAGATATGTCAGGAATATTACCGATGTGGGACATCTGGAAAATGATGCTGATGAAGGTGAGGACAAGATACAGAAAAAAGCAAGGCTGGAGCATCTTGAACCCATGGAAGTGGTACAAAAATACATGAATAACTTCCATAAAAATATGGAGAAACTTAATACTCTCGCTCCTTCCATAGAACCGCGGGCTACAGGACATATTATTGAACAACAGGAATTTATCAAATCCATTTTGAAAAATGGCTATGCCTATGAGGTAAACGGATCAGTGTATTTCGATATCAGTAAATACTCGGAGAAATATCCTTATGGTAAATTGTCAGGCAGAGTGCTTGAAGATTTAAAAGGCAATCTTCGTGAACTGGAAGGACAGGAAGAAAAACGTAATCCCTTCGACTTTGCTCTCTGGAAAAAAGCCTCTCCTGAGCACCTCATGCAATGGCCTTCTCCCTGGGGTAACGGTTTCCCCGGATGGCATATAGAGTGTTCTGTGATGAGTACAAAATATCTTGGAGAAACCTTCGACATTCACGGAGGAGGGATGGATCTTCGCTTTCCACATCATGAATGTGAAATAGCACAGTCAACAGCAGCCCTCGGCAAAGAATCGGTGAAATACTGGATCCATAATAACATGATAACCATCAACGGACAAAAGATGGCGCGCTCTCTGGGTAATTTTATAACCCTCGATCAGCTCTTCAGTGGAAATCACTCAACGCTGAAACAGGCATACGACCCGATGACTATAAGATTCTTTATCCTTCAGGCGCATTACCGCAGTACTATAGACTTCTCCAATGAAGCCCTCCAGTCAGCCGAAAAAGGGCTCAGGAAACTCATGCAGGCAGCTAACACCCTTAAAAAGATTAACCCTGAAACATCTTCAACAGTTGATATTACAAGCCTGAAAACAAAATGCTATGAAGCAATGGATGATGATCTTAACAGCCCCGTCCTGCTCTCCCACCTCTTCGAAGGAGTTAAAATTATCAATTCAGTTAATGATGGTCTCGAGAAAATAAATAATGAAGACCTTGAACTCCTGAAAAATATCTTCCAAATATTTGTCTTTGATGTTCTTGGACTGAAAGATCAGACTGATACCGACATCGATGAGGAACTAACCGAAAACCTGATCAGTATTATTATCAATCTGCGACAGGATGCAAAAAACAGGAAGGAATGGGAGATATCTGATAAAATCCGCGAAGATTTGAAGAAAACAGGAATAGTGTTGAAAGATAAGAAAGACGGTGTTGAATGGGAACGGGAATAAAAAAGACAGGTAATAAATCCGTATTAAGAACTTATGACAAATTCTTCTGACAATATATTTACATCACCCTCAACAGATAAACTCTGGAAGTACAAATCATCCGTCATCAATGTAGGCACTGTTCCCCTGGGAGGCGATAACCCTGTCCGTATCCAGTCAATGACCAATACCGACACCAACGATACAAAAGCATCTGTGGCGCAATGCATAAGGATAATTGAAGCCGGAGCCGATTTTGTGAGACTGACAGCCCAGGGCATTAAGGAAGCCACTAACCTTGAAAACATAAAAAAACAACTTCGTAAAGCAGGCTTCGAAACACCCCTGATAGCCGACATCCATTTTAATCCTGCGGCTGCTGAAACAGCTTCACGAATAGTTGAAAAAATAAGAATAAATCCCGGCAACTATGCTGATAAAAGAGCCACCTTCACAAAAAAGGATATAACGGAAAAGGAATATAATGAAGAGATTGAGAAAATACATCAACGTCTTCTTCCTTTGATAAATATATGCAGGGAAAACAATACTGTTATACGTCTTGGCATTAATCATGGTTCTTTATCTGACAGGATCATGTCACGTTATGGTAATACTCCTTCGGGAATGGTTATCTCTGCTATGGAATATATAAAGATCTTCCATTCGGAGAATTTCCATAACCTTGTTCTTTCTGTGAAATCTTCTGATACTGTTGTTCTTGTTGAAGCCAACAGACTTCTGGTAAAAATGCTTGGCAAATTCGGGCTTTATTACCCTGTCCATCTTGGTGTTACGGAAGCCGGCGAAGGAGAGGACGGACGTATACGGTCGGCTGCCGGTATAGGAACACTGCTTTCAGAAGGTATTGGAGATACTATAAGAGTGTCATTATCGGAAGAGCCTGAAAATGAAATACCTGTTGCCAAAGAGATTATTACTTTTCTGGGAGGTAGAGAACAACGTGTGAAAACACCTCTCAGGCCTGTCGATATCAAGATTCACAACACAGTTTACCATCCGGAAGTGATAAGCTATAAAGATGGACGCTATTTAAAAGAAAACGGAGATCCATATAAGGGCAGGATGTTGATTTTTAAGGCTTTCACTCCTCCTTTATTGAGTGGCAAAGAGAAAGAACCGGTTTTTCTCAATCCGGTATTCTCTGAAGATGATCCTGTAAAGTTGTCTATCGATGCTGCTGCCTTATTAGGACGTTATTTCATCCTCAGACAAGCTGACGGTCTGTGTATAACCAACAGCGGGACAATACAGGGAGAAGAACTGACTAAACTGGCCTTCTCTATCCTTCAGGCTACAGAAGCCAGAATAACCAGGAATAAATATATCTCATGCCCTACCTGTGGCCGCACTAAGTTCAATCTACAGGAAGCTGTGAAGAAAGTGAAAGAAGCTACCGCACATCTTACAGGCTTAAAGATAGCTATAATGGGGTGTATCGTTAACGGACCGGGTGAAATGGCTGGTGCTGATTATGGCTATGTAGGATCTTCTCCGGGGAAAGTACATATCTACAGAGGAATAGATCCTGTGTATAAAAATATCCCTGAAAAAGAAGCTGTGGAAAAGCTTGTGGAACTGATAGAAGATGATCTGAAAAAAGATCCCCGCTGACATCCGGAGATTTGTCTAAGGACTAAAAAAGGACATTTATACCAGTTTATAATCCAGCTGCTTTTTCTTTAGATCGGCATTCACCACCTCAATAGTGATTTTGTCTCCAAGCATATATACTTTCCCTTCCGAACGACCACGCAGACAGTAATTATCTTCATTATATTCATAATAATCATCGTCAAGATCCCGTACATTGACCATCCCTTCACACTGGTTCTCTATTATCTCCACATAGATACCCCATTCTGTAACACCGGAAATAATACCCTCATACTGCCTCCCTGTTTTATCACTCATATATTCAACCTGCTTATACTTGACAGAAGCTCTCTCTGCTTCAGTAGCAAGCCTTTCCATACGCGAAGAGTGTTCACAAAGCTTTTCGTATTTACCCCTGTCCCCGGGTTTATCTCCCGAGAGATACAGCGATAACAACCTGTGCACCATCATATCAGGATATCGTCTTATAGGTGATGTAAAATGGGTGTAATATTTCAGGGCCAGGCCATAATGGCCAATATTATCCACTGAATAGATGGCTTTTGCCATTGCCCTGAGAGCCAGAGTCTCAATGATATTCTGTTCTTTCTTACCTGTCAGGCTGTTCAATAATCTGTTCATGGCTTTCGGAAGAGATGTTTTGTCATTATCCTCCAGTTTGTAACCAAACCTGCCGATGAACTGGCTGAAGTCACTGATCTTCTCAGGATCAGGCTTATCGTGAACCCGGTACACAAAGGTGTTGCCATGCAACTTTCTGCCAATATATTCCGCCACTCTTCTGTTGGCCAGTATCATAAATTCCTCCACCAACTGATTGGCCGTACCCATCTCACGGAATTTAATACCTACAGGTCTTCCCTCATCATCGAGGTCGAACTTAACTTCTACCTTCTCAAAAGAAAAAGCCCCTGCTGCATACCGCTTTGTCCTTAACATCTGGGCCAGTTCATGCAAACGCAGCACTTCCTCTTTCATGTCTCCTTCGCCAGTGTCAATAACATACTGAGCCTCTTCATAAGAAAAACGCCTGTCAGAATTTATAACAGTTCTGCCAAACCATTCATTAATAACATCTCCTTTGTCATTCATCTCAAAGACAGCAGAATAAGTCAGTTTATCCTCGGATGGATTGAGAGAGCATATATTATTAGATAATCTTTCAGGTAACATGGGGACAACCCTGTCAACAAGATAAACAGAAGTAGCCCTTTGTTTAGCTTCTTCCTCTGTAAGACTACCCTGCTTAACAAAATATGTTACATCAGCAATATGCACGCCTGCTTCCCAGTTGCCGTTATCAAGTTTTCTTAAAGACAATGCATCATCAAAATCACGGGCATCGGCCGGATCAATTGTCAGAGTAGGTATCTGGCGAAAATCGCGTCGTCCTGCTATTTCTTCCTTCGTTACATCAGGAGAGATTTTCTCTGCATCGGCTTCCACTTCGTCAGTAAAAGCATAAGGAAGTTCATACTCTGCAAGAATGGCATGTATCTCTGTCTCATGAAGACCCGGCTCACCCAGCACTTCAACTATCTCGGCAACAGGATTCTTTGATTCCGGAGACCAGTCAACAATCTTTGCCACCGCTTTCTCACCCTGCCTGGCACCATTAAGCTTATCCGACGGAATAAAAAGATCAAAAGGCATGTTCTTGTTGTCGGGAATAAGAAAAGCAAAATTAGGCATCACCTCAACAATCCCAACAAAAGTGTTGCGCCATCTTTCCATTATCTCAACAACTTCTCCTTCCGGCCTGCTTCTTTTCTTATTGGTAAAAAGCACTACCTTCACTTTGTCGCCGTGAAGAGCCGTATGCAGATTCTTAGCCGAGACAAAAACATCTACTTCCCTGTCTTCTGATTCAATAAAGCCATAACCCATACGTGTCAGATCAACAGTGCCTGTTACATACTCCCTGCTGTCCTTCGCCCTGTAACGACCATGACCGGTCTCCTTAACAGAACCTTCCCTGACAAGCTCCTTCAGTATATCCGATATGACCTTCTTGTGAGCAGGATCACTGATATTGAGGCGTTTTGCTAACTGCTTATAATTGAATTCCTTTCCGGGTGCATTAGATATAAGGGACAAAATCTTCCCTTTGATCTGCCCTTTTGAGAGACCGGATTTCTTCCCGGTCTTATCTTTATTTCTCATAATATGCTTTTTGCGAAGGTAACAAAATGAACTATTATTTTCATACATTTGAAATATAATCTAATCCGCTACCTATGGCTGATCTTAACTCTGTTGTCTCCCGTTCACCTTCAGTAGTAACAAGGAAAACCGGAAATGAATATGTTCTTGTACCGCTTACAGATAATATTGCCGATATGACCAGTGTATATACCCTTAATGAAACAGGAACCTTCATCTGGGAGCTTATCGACGGGGAAAAAAATGTCGGAGACATAATAAATGCTCTTATCAGGGAATATGATACCGACTCTGATACTGCAAAAGAAGATGTCTTGTCTTTTATAAGTAAAATGAAAAAATATCTTGTCGTAAAATAATGATGAACCATTCTTCATCCCGCTTATTTTAAAAACAAAAAACAGCTCAACCGGGCCCATGATAAATTATAACTTACAAATAGCAGGATATAATATAAGAATTGAATCAGACCAGGACGGACCCGATCTGGTACCTGAAGAAAGATTCCATAAAAATATTATCAGGTCGGCTGACTATGATGTTTTAATCAGGGTCCATCCGGGTCATTACATAATACCTGAAGAAGCTGAGAGATTATTTGTTGCACCTTATATCATTGAAGTAAAAGATATGAAAATAACTTCCAGAGATAACTTCTGGAGTGTTTACCGCTATCGGTCTTCTTTGTTCATTTGCACTAATTTTCCGGCCGATAAAAACAAAACCGCTGTTCTTAAATTCTCTTTGCTGATGCGGGAATGGGATCTCTGGATAGATGGTGCCGGTAACTCCTTCGATCCCCTTGAATATCCTCTTGACGGTCTGATACTGTATTATCTTACAGTGATCAACGGAGATATCATGATACATGCTGCCGGAGTCAATATAGCCGGACAGGGTTTTCTCTTCAGCGGTATCTCCGGAAAGGGTAAAACAACGATCGCTACAATATTTGGAGACTCAGGGGCACGTATTATTCACGATGACAGACTGATAATAAGAAATATCAACAGTGACTATTATATGTTCAACACTCCGGTAAGACGGGATGATTCACCTGATAAATCCCACCTTCACCGTATCTTTCTCATTGAACATGCACAGGTAAACAAAATCTCTCCTTTAAGCGGAGCTAAAGCTGTTACAAATGTAATAGCTAATTGTATCCAGCATAACTATAGTTCCGATATGATAGCCCGTTTCCTGGGCTCAGTGTCAATATTGTGCTCAGCCATTCCGGTTGCCACCCTTCAATTCAAACCCGACCGTAGTGTGATTGATCATTTGCTTGAGTATGTATAAAACCACAAAAGATCATAAAATACTGAGTGACCTCGGATTCTCTCTTCTCGAGGAAGGGAGGATAATAAAGATAAAAGCCTGCGGATACAGTATGTACCCTGCCATTAAACCGGGCAGTATAATTTTTATCGAACCATTATCGGAAAATGAAAAACCTGTTCCCGGAGAAATAATATCACGTAAAAGAGGACAAGACCTGGTTGTTCACCGCCTTGTCAGAATTATCCGGAACAACGACCAACTGAGCTTTGTAACAAGAGGAGATAGTTGTATAAGGGAAGACTTACCTGTCAGTCAGGATCAGATAGTGGGAAGAGTGATAAAAATAACAGATAACAAAGGAAGAATAAGCGAAGGTCGTCAACTAATACGAAAACCTCACTATATTTATAACAGGATAAGGGTAAGGATTATATTAACTATCAAAAAAACCCTGAATATACTGTTTAGACTGACAGTTAAGACAAATGAATCATAAGACTGAATGCGCACAAAAATAAAATACTTCAGGGAATCGATCAGGCTTGTATGGAGAAGTGCGCCTGAATGGACTATGGCAAATATTATCATTTCAGTCCTTCGCAGTTTCCTTCCACTGTTACTTATCTGGCTTATCAAAGAACTTGTTGACGGAATTACTCTTGCTGCTTCATCACCATCTGAAAATAATTCTTTCGAAAATATTTTATGGCTGATTATTTCCGTTGCTGTTTTCTGGTTTCTTGATGAAGCTGCATCGGGTATCGACACATTTGTGAGGAAAAAGCAATCCATAAAACTTGAGTCATATATGTACGGCCTTCTTCATTCGAAAGCAGTGAGACTGGATCTGATCAACTTTGAAAGACCTGAGTTTTTTGATTCTTTGTCACGTGCTTCACGCGAAGCACCATGGCGCCCCAACAGTATTTTAAACCATCTGGTAGCTTTAAGCAGAGGCCTCCTATCTCTGGTTCTTATGGCCGGTCTCCTGGTTTTTCTGCACTGGTCACTGGCCCTGTTACTGTTATTGGTCAATATCCCCGCTATATGGCTGCGACTTCATTATACAGATATCCTTTACAACTTCCGCAGGAAACAGACACCTGAAGCAAGAAAAGCCCAGTATTTCAACTGGCTTCTGACAGGCAACAGACCATCAAGAGAAATCAAGCTTTTTGGACTGGGTAACTATTTCATCTCTCTCTTTAAAAAATCCTTCCTGAAAACACAGGAAGAGGAACTGGAAATAGTTAAAAAACGTACTCTTATTGAACTGGTGTCTGATATCTTCAAAGCAGCTGCAGTGCTGATAACAATGTTGTTCATTGCCCGACAAACAATAACCGGAGATCTCACCCTTGGACAAATGGCTATGTTCCTTCTGGCTTTCCGGCAGGGCATGATTTACATAAAAGATTTTCTCGGTTCTCTTTCCGGATTATACGAAGATTCTCTTTTTATTGGCGATGTATTCGAGTTTCTCTCTCTTGAGGAGAATGTCAGAGCTATTCCCCCTGTTAAGAAAATACCCGTATTCTCACAAAAGATCTCTGTCGATAATTTGTCTTTTTCTTATCCGGGGAGTGATACAAAAGTGATAGACAATATATCCTTTGAGGTCAAAAAAGGAGAAATACTTGCTGTAGTAGGACCAAACGGTGCAGGGAAGAGCACCCTGGTAAGACTCCTGTGCAGGCTGTATGACCCGCTCTCGGGCTCTGTATTGTATGACGGAATTGATATAAGAAATTTCGATCCTGAAGAATACCGGAAAATGTTATCGGTTGTCTTTCAGGATTTCATGCTTTACAATATTAGTGCAGGTGAAAATATAAGACTTGGTGATGTAGAAAAGACAGATGCCGACAGGAGTATTCCAAAAGCAGCTTCTGTAACAGGCATTAATGAACTGATAAGTAAATTGCCAAAAGGTTATTCCACGGTCATAGGAACTCTTTTTGAAGACAGCCGTGAGCTCAGCTGGGGCGAATGGCAGAAGATAGCCCTTTCAAGAGCTATCTTCCGTGAAGCCCCCGTTCTGATACTTGATGAACCCTCAAGTGCACTGGACGCAGATACTGAGTACGATATTTTTAAACGTTTCAGAGAAATAGTAAAAGAACGTACTTCAATCCTTATCAGTCACAGGTTTACCAATGTAAGCCTTGCCGACAGAATAATAGTCCTGGAAAAAGGCAGTGTTGCAGAAACAGGCACCCATAAAGAACTAATGAGGAGAAAAGGTGCGTATTATTCCATGTACTCCAAACAGAGTAAGCGGTTTGAAAAATGAAAAACCATCATGATATCCTGAATGAAGAACTTCTCCTGACCGGTTTGTGCCGTATTTCCTTCAACAAAGAACAGGCCGGGATGGTCAAAAAGCTATCTCAAGGTACTGTTAACTGGGATTATTTCTGCAGGATGGCTTCAGAACATGGGATAGCTGCTCTTGTTTACCATAACCTCGAAAAACTATCCCTGTTGGATGAATTACCAGATGAAACAAAAAATTTCCTCAGACAAAGCCTGCTAATAAGTCTTAATAGAAATACCCTTAACACCAGTTCTTTAGTCAATGTCCTGAAACTACTTAATAAACACAAAATAAAAACAGTCCTTCTTAAAGGAATTGCCCTTGAATTAACAGTTTATGAAAATGAAGGGATAAGACAGATGACTGACATCGATGTATTAATGAAAAGGGAAGACTGTCTGAAAGCCCGTTCACTGCTACTCGCAGACGGATTTGTTGAAATGCCTCTGAAATCAGTATTCTACAAATATATTATAGGTTATATCGGGAAACACCTGCCAACACTAATAAAAGATAAATTCCGACTTGAACTCCATCATGAATTGTTTGGGAAAGATAAAAAGCTTCTTACCCGCCTACTATATGATACCAGCCACCCAAAAGAGATAAACGGAGCAAAAGCATTTATTCCCGATCCCTGTATCTTTTTCCTTTATCTGGTAAAACATCTCTCAAAGCATGAAATGAACAATGAGTCGCAACTGCGTCTTTATACAGACCTTGTCGTCATGATTGAAAAAGAAGGTAAGCAGATACTGACACCTGAACTCATTGAATATTCGGAGAAAGCGGGGATGACCAAAACACTTGCAATGCATCTTGAACCATTGAGAGAATTCTGGAGAATATCTTTCCCGGAATGCATCAATGAAATTATTGATAAATATTCCGGTCAGGATTCACTAAACAGCTTCCAGTTTTTTCTTAAAAGTCCTAAGAATAATCCGGTGCGCGACAGATCCCGTTTATACCGTCATACCTTTAATGAGGTTCCCGGCTTCCACCGTAAATTACTTTTCCTTCTGGGAGATCTCTTTCCTTCTGTCAGTTTCATGAAAAAGCGTTACAACTGCCCGGGTATCCTGTGCATAATACCAAGGTATTTCCTCAGATGGGGTAAGTTATGGTACCTTATTAAAAAGATATGAGTATCCGGAATGACAAACAATATTTCATTGATTTTCTTCGTCTACCCCGACCCCAAGGGGAGCAAAGAAAATCAATTTACCACCCTTGGAGTTTGGTTATATGTATTGATTTTCAGGCGATTTTAGAAATTTTATTAATCATTCCGGATACTCATTTTAAAAGATAACTGATTTGCAATCCTGCTAAATAGCTTTATTCTCTCTCCCTGTATCGCCCGTCATGTTTTTCACTAAATAATCTAAAATCTTTTGCTGGTTAATGAAATTTTATTTAGTTTTATATACTGGTCATCCTGCAATTTTTCTAAGTTTTTTAGAATCATGACGCGACAAGACAAAGAAATGATTAAGCTACGCATTTTGCGGCTTGCAGCATTGAAAAGTACCGGCAGGCCTGCAGATCTGGCAATTCGATTTAATATCAGTGAGAGATCCGTTAAAAGAATAGTTGGAGAGATAAGGAATGAAGGGAAAAAGATCTGGTTTTGCCGGTTTTGCGGATCCTATGTTACAGAAAATACTTTTAGTGAGGCCCCCGGGGACCTGCCAGAAGTGATTATGTAAAAATAACCGGCTGTTTTTATTGTATTGAAGAGTTTAATACCCTGATTAAACTGCATTTACCCCGGACTTTTCAGTCCGGAGTAAGCAGCTTCTTTAAGCACTAAGTGTCCACCACGCAGCGAGCATCTTTTTATTCACTCTGTAAAAGAGATTTGTTCTCAAATTAACCTAAACCTTATTAACCTATGACAGACACTTTCTAAAGACAATAATAATAACTCCCGGGGCCAAAAAAATAAAAAATCCGATTTTTTTTCATTTTTTTGCTATCAGAAGGCAGATAAATATTTTGTTTTACTTTTTAATTATCCAATAGACTGTTTAAGGCTCCGGCAATATCCCCCTTCATGAAAACCATTTCCACTCCTTTCTGCTTCAGCCTTTCTATTCCTTTTTTACCTATATATGTTGACAGGATAACCTTACAGTCATTAATGACTGTGTAAACATCCATTGTTTTCAGATGCTGCATAGTAGTCTCATAAGGGTTAGACCTCTTTTCAAGAAAAACAATCTCCCTGTTGTTTACTATTTTATAGATATAAAAGAACCTGGCCATCCCAAGCATCTTTGGGTAAATAGTGATCCCGTCATTGGAAGGGACAGCTACCAGGAAGGATTTTTCCGTGTCGGGTTCCATTATTAAGAATATTTTTTTTCAGTCAGGTCTGTCTAAGATAAGCAAAAAAGAAATATCCTGGTTGAGAATTATCATATTCAGTATCTATGTCAGAAATGCAACTATCTTTAACTTAGCCAATCAGGCTTTCTGTTTTCAGATCTGCCGGCAGTAATTTTTTCTTTGATCCGGGTCTTGATCATATCAACAGTCACTCCTTCCTCTTTCAATATATTGTCAATGATCCTACCCTTTTCCATGATAAGGAAACGGCTGCATACATTAATAATAAGATCCAGATTATGAGAAGTAATGAAAAGTGTCTTATTGTTTCTTATTGTATTTATCAATCCTGTCAGTAAATCAATTGTATGAATATCAAGATGAATAAATGGTTCATCAAAAACCAGAACCTCCGGATTATGGATAATTGCTGCAGCTAAAGCAACTTTCATCTTCTCACCGGCAGATAAACGGGCAATCTTTATTTTGTCAACAGAAACAATATTAAATAAAGTTGTCACATCGCCGATCCGTTTGGAAATCTCCTTAGGGTCAACATGCTGAAACTTACAGACAAATCTCAGATACTGCGATGGTGTGAACTCATCTACAAATACAGGAGGACTTATAAGAATGCCAAGCTTATTTTTATAACTGACATTCAACGGTGTAACCTTTTTATTAAAGACGATCACCTCTCCATTATTATATTTAATCAGATTACACATGATATTTATTGTGCTTGTTTTACCACAGCCATTATTCCCGACAAGACCAACGGCTTCGTATTGACTTACTGAAAAAGACATACCGTTAAGGGCAACAACATTCCCGTATTTTTTTCCCACATTATTGAATTGAATAATCTGATCCATGTTAATCATTTTTATTTAGCTGAAGAGATCTACTGATAATGAATACAAGAGATAATACTACAAGACCTGATAATATTATCATTGTTAATACTCCGGAAACAAAATAAGCTGATAATAAGAGACCGGTGAAGGCAGGAATATATATTCCTGAAATCAGTTTAGAAACATTATTAAAAAGTATCAGTCTGCCTGAAAAAATAACAATGAGAATTGAAAACAAGGTTAGATAAAGAAGATAATCAATACCTGTTACTACCAGTAAAAAAAGGGAGAAATGCATTAGGAACGGGATGCCGAATAATATTGATTTAGAAAAAAATCTGTTTACATCTGAAATATTGAATAATAAATAGAATCTATTCTTTTCCAAATACTTATCGCCTTTAGTAAGAAAGTAGATCAAAACAAGATTTACAAAGAATACATTTGCTGAAAGAAAATAGTACAGGTCACCCTTAATATCTGTTAAATATATTATCCAGCTGGTGCTGATCAGAAAAAGTGTGTATTTGGATACCACCCGGAAATAAGCCATTATGAATTTCAAAGTGTTTAAGAGAGAGGCCATTCACTAAATCTTTTTGTAACAAGATAAACAGCTGAACCAGTTAACAGAAAAATAAGAGAATATGAAATCATTGTATACCTAAATCCCATGAGGTAAGATACCAAACCGGAGGACAAAGGATTAATATAAAATATTAATTCAATAACCCTCGAATTGTCTGCAAAAGAGACAATTAATATTATTAAGGTATTTAATACAGTGTAAATATTTTTCACAGAGGTATTGAAATTATTTCTTCTGATCATATCCTTCATCAGGAAGAGCAGGCAAATAAAGAAGAACAGTTGAATCGGGACCAGAATAAGCAGAGGTATAATTTGTGATATTTCCGAATTATTTTGAAAATAGAACCAGGAGATATAGAATAATACTGATACCAGAAAAACAAGCAATTCCCATCTTTTTATATAATATTTTATTTCCAGAAGCAAGACAGACCATCTTGATACCGGGAAAGTACAAAAAACAATATGATCACGACCTTTGTAACCCGGGCATTTAAGCTCATAAAACATAAAATCCAGTACTATCACTAAACTAAAAATGGAAAGATAATAAAACAAGTCCACTGCCCATTCATCATGTTTCGACAGGAAGACGGCATTTAAGATAATTAATGTTGAAGCAAACAATAATACCAGCCTGGAGGGTATTGACTTATGATCCATTCAGACAATGTATAAGTAAAAGCAAATGTACCCTATTATTTTAAAAGTTTTTCACAAATAGGGTACGATTTACCTGGAAAATTAATGCCAGACCCCATGGTATTTTAGAACCACCTTCGACAAATTCCATCTGCCTAAAATTTAATTCTTTCATAGTTAATTAGTTTTTAATACCTACTCTATTAAGGCTTTTCGGTATTCGCCTGCAGATATGGCTGATAGCTATCTGCACTGCTAAATAATGAAATAAAAATCCGATAATACCGGACTGAAGTATTTTATGGTTCAATAACCCCGGTTCCGTCAGGGTAATGGCAATAAAACCCTTTCAACTCCCTTCTACTTCTTCAACTTTTTTCAACTTCTTCAACCCAATGATAAGTTTCCCGATTTTACGTTTTCAACTGGCATGACTGTTCCTATAATCCGGGAGTAATTTTTTAATATGGTTATCTTCAAAGGTTCACTTTCCTTTATATTTATTCTGTTAATCTTTATGTTCTTTGGCTTCGCAAAGCCGGGTCCGGATATGTTTATTGCTTTGCATTTACTCCTCCCAGGCGCCCTTTCTCTTTGACTCATAGAAATTATCATACGGGGCCGGTTAGCCGGCTGAAGATAATTCTGATATTTCTTACCCGCCGCAAAGCAAGCTGGATATCTTACCGGCCGCAAAGCAGGACGGATATCTTAGCGGTCGCAAAACAAGCCGGATATCTTACCGGCCGCGAAGCAGGCCGGATATTAATAACCCCGGGCCTACAGCCCGGGGTGCCTGAGTACCTCACGATTATTCATCCCTGAAAGGGGTGAATAATAGAAGATATTCAGCACCTGCGGCGCTGATGGCAGTGTGGGGATACTACAACCCCGGGCTGTTGCCCGGGGTTATTAAAATATGGCGCCTTACGGCGCCGGCCTTATTCATCTTCATTGCTGCCGTCGTAAGTTGTATGAATGTATATTTCGTCCCCTGCCAGATTAAGAACTTTTATAAAGGCATCCGTAATATCAATAAGCGTAGTAAGTTGATCCCGAAAACCCGGTAAGGCATCAGCCATGAGGACCGTCAGCGTAGCCTGTTTGCCGAAACACATGCAGTAATGAATACCGTCATGGGTTTAGAGATTAGTATAAGCACAGGGGGATACGAGGCCTTACAGACAGGGAGCACATATCGCTGTCATACTGCCTGGTAAACCTATTCCGGTGGGCAGAACAGGCAGGAAGTTTTCCCTCCAGGGTAATGACAATAACACCCTTTCAACCCCCTTAAACTTCTTCAACTTCTTCAACCCTTAATTCAGCGCCTGCGGCGCTGATAGCAGTGTGAGGAGATCCTCCGTGATGATAAGCCCTGAAAATGCACCATAATCAGTCTTAAAGCTTTTTCATCTGAGTGTTTTTCCTGAATACAATTAAGACAGATGTTATTGAAGCTGCCAATAGCAAACTGCAAACAAGTATTTGTTTTAATAATATGCTATCAATCAATAATATAATTAACAAAATACTAATTAAAGCAATTACTAAAATAGCTTTAACAAGTTTCTTATTCGCTTCTGTCAATGTAATATTCTTTCTTACTCTATAATAGCTACCAATTAAAATACCAACTGATGACAGGAGGATCACAAAACCGAAACTTTGTATTACAGGTTTAAAATCCAGTATCAGACTTATGCTGAAAAATACTGCTGAAAAAATAAAATAAATGACACTAATGTACAATTTCATAAGATTATTAATTTTTATTTCATTGGCCTAATGTGAGTTTCATTTTATATAGGGTATATTTTTACTGCCGGGAGATAAGTCATAGTCCGTTTTGATTTCGATTGTTTTCACCGTAAGAGGTATTTCCAGGTTCTAAAATAATGACATTTCAGCTTAAAAAGAAATCTGTAAAATCTGTTCATTTAATCATGGATATTTTTTCTTTTTCAATAACACATAAACTCTGCTATGTTTCCTTCATTGAATGGGACAACAAAAAGGTCAGACGATAAAATATCCTGTCCGTTTATCTCATCGGCATAATTTTTTTGTATACAATAATTGATATGACAATCTTTTTTAAGTCTCTTAAAATCAATTCTTAATACTTGACAAACTTCAACAATAAATTTTTTATAATTAACCCGTTAAACAAAGAAAACCACTGTACAATAGGCTATTAACAGGAATATCTTCCATGGGGCTATATTTCTAAACCCAAACTGCAAAGGAGAGTCTTTGTCCATAAGCGGAGCTGCTTCTTTATCTCCTTTTGTCAGCAGAACTATTGAGCCCAGGGGAATGATACCCACCAGAGCCAACCGGGGATTGATCAATGCTGAATAGATCAGAACAAATACTACCATGCTTGCAACCTTAATGGTATGTCTGCTTCTGTCCTGCTTCAAGTAGTAGAATATTATAAAAGCGGCTGCAAAGAAATTAATTACATGCAAAACCTTATCAAGAACAATATTCTCAAATCCACCTAACATCAAGCCGATAATCCCTAAGGACAATCCGGAGAATGCTACCATAAAATGTTTCTGGATTATTTTATATTCCAATAATACTTGTTTTAAATTATTAACTATTCACTTTTCTTAAACGGAACTATTTTTAAATACCTGTCATATAATATAGTAACAAATAATAGTACGTATATCACAAACGGTATTATAGGAATTAATGACCAGCGCCATCTGGTAAATATAAACACGACAATGCATATCAGGGAAATTACAAAAATAATATAAGCTAGCAGTCTGGTTAGCTGAGGCTTAATTATATATGTAGAGTTATCTGTTATATCTTCATATTGAAGTTTTTTACTTCTTGTCCATAACTGTGAAGCATATACAGATTCTCCCGGCTCCAGTGTTATTTCAGAAAAATCATATTCTTTGATATGTATTTTTCTGTTCCCGTAATACAGTATAATCTTGCTGTAGGGAGACAAGTCAAAGTCTTTTTTGATTTTAAATGTTTTCACCGGAAGAAGTATTTCCAGGTTCTAAAATAACAATATTTCATCTTAAAAAAACTGTAAAATCGTTTGATTTGATCATATATCTTGTTTCATTCTCACTAACACTTAACTTCTGCACTGCTTCTTTTCCTGAATGGGATAATGACAGGGTCACTCAGACGAAAAAATATGAAGCCGCCTTCTTTTATGACAGACGGCTTCATCATGGACTTCTCATCTTCAGGAATAACTCCATTGTTAGCACGTGAAATGCAGCGATAGCACGGAATCCTTTTGCTAAAAGAAGTCTGTTTTATCCTGTCCGTTTATCTCATCGGCATAATTTTTTTGTATACAATAACTGGTATGACAATCCTTTTTAAGTCTCTTAAAATCAATTCTTAATACTTGACAAACCTCAACAATAATTTTTTAAAGATTAAACATTTAAACAAAGAAAACCACTGTACAATAGGCCATTAACAGGAATATCTTCCATGGGGCTATATTTCTAAACCCAAACTGCAAAGGAGAGTCTTTGTCCATAAGCGGAGCTGCTTCTTTATCTCCTTTCGTCAGCAGAACTATTGAGCCCAGGGGAATGATACCCGCCAGGGCCAACCGGGGATTGATCAATGCTGAATAGATGAGAACAAATACTACCATGCTTGCAACCTTAATGGTATGTCTGCTTCTGTCCTGCTTCAAGTAGTAGAATATTATAAAAGCGGCTGCAAAGAAATTAATTACATGCAAAACCTTATCAAGAACAA